>Ga0180434_10000732_pt1 | contig 48082 bp, 36 predicted proteins | sample SS_ome_7_FD_132453 | JGI IMG/M metagenome (GOLD analysis project Ga0180434, IMG submission 132453) | Hypersaline lake sediment archaeal communities from the Salton Sea, California, USA - SS_1_D_2 metaG | ecosystem: Environmental > Aquatic > Non-marine Saline and Alkaline > Hypersaline >... | reverse complement strand
TTACCATATAGGCAAGCCGATCTCACGGCATCTGCTTCGTTACAGGGTACTCGCGGTGAAGGACCACAGCTTCGCACCCTGTGCCTCGCATCTGTAGCAACCTCGGCTTGTGAATAATCCAGGATAAATATCTTTGTATAATAATAAGAAGTTTTTTAAGGAGCAAATTGTGGCTAAAAACATCAAAATCATCGGTGCTGGAATCAGCGGGCTTTCAGCCGGCTGTTACCTTCAGACAAATGGATATGAGACAGAAATTTTTGAAATGAACACCAATCCCGGGGGCCTCTGCACATCCTGGGACAGAAAAGGCTACACCATAGATGGCTGCATCCACTGGCTGGTGGGATCTAGTCCCTCTCATAAACTATACCATCTCTGGAGTGAACTGATTGATATGAAAAAACTCGATTTTGTGGATTTTGAAGAATACATAAGAGTAGAAGACAGAGACGATCAATTCATGAGAGTCCCCACTGATGTTGATGAACTGGAAAAGGAATGGCTGAAAAAAGCACCCGAAGATAAAGATTTGATTTTGGAATTTACCAACGCAGTCAGAAAATTTCTGGAATTCGATATGCCTGCTCAAAAAGCTCCAGAACTCTTTACTCCATGGGATGGGATAAAAATGTTCTCTCAGATGCTTCCCTACTTGCGTTCGTTTAAAAAATGGATCTCCATATCCACGGGAGATTATATCAAAAAATTCAAGAATCCCCTTCTCAAAAAAACACTTCTGTTTATGTTTATACCTGAAATGTCGGTGCTTTTTCTCATATTTACCCTTGCTTGGATGCATCAAAAAAGTGCAGGATATCCCATCGGAGGCTCTTTGAATTTCGCACGGGTTATTGAGAAAAAATATCTGGATTTAGGAGGAAAAATTCATTACAGCTCAAAAGTCAAAAAAATCTTGACTGAAAATGACTGTGCCTGTGGAATCAAACTGGAAAACAAAGAAACCCCCCCTGCAGATATAGTCATTTCAGCAGCAGACGGTCACTTTACTTTATTCGAGATGCTGGAAGGAAAATACACCAACCAACAAATCGAAAAGGATTATGAAAATCTTATGACATTTCCCTCCTATCTCCAAATTTCTTTGGGCGTAGATAAAACATTTGAGAAGACTCCTCATTATCTCTACTTTCCTTTGGATAAGCCTTTGGACCTGAGAGACGGCACTGTCCACAAATACATTGGATTGCGAGTTTTTAATTTTGACCCCACTCTTTCTCCTGAAGACAAAACTCTGCTCACTGTCCTGCTCACCACACATAATCATACTTTTTGGCAGGAATTGAGGAAAAAAGATATCTCGGAATACAAATCAACAAAGAAAAAAATCGCTGATCAAGTCATTGATGCCCTGGACAACAAATTTGGAGATATCCGCTCCAATCTTGATGTCACAGATATTTCCACTCCTGCCACCATCATCAGATATACCAATAACTGGAAAGGAAGTTTTGAAGGATGGCTGTTGACTCCTGAAACGGGAATGAAAAACATGAAAAAAACTTTGCCCGGATTAGAAAATTTTTACATGATTGGTCAATGGGTTGAGCCTGGAGGAGGACTTCCTACCGCGTTTTTGTCAGGAAGGAATGTCGCTCAAATCATCTGTAAAAAAGACAAAAAAAAGTTCAAAGCTTCACAGCCTTAAAAAGGAATAAATTTCAGCAGCTGTTAAGTTGTACTCTTTTCAATAAATTTTGAGAGGTGACTATGAAAAAAACCTGGATCATAATTTTTGTTGTTCTTGGTTTATTTATATCTTGTTCCCCATCAAAAATAGATAAAGCCTCTGTTAAGAAAAGTATAAAATCCATCCTAAAGCACCAGCAGACTGCTTGGAATAATCATGATATTGAGGGGTTTATGGCTGAATACTGGCAGTCTGAAGAGCTGACTTTTCAATCAGGGGACCAAAGACTTTATGGATGGAGGGAACTCTTAAACCGCTATAAAACAAACTATGTTGGAGAAGAAATGGGGATGCTTACTTTTTCAGACATCCAGATAAAAGTTCTGGGTTCTGACTCTGGCTATGCCATAGGGCGGTGGAAAGTAAAACAAGAAGAGACTGTTAAAAGCGGGTTGTTTACCATCATCTTAATGCACCTCCCATCAGGATGGAAAATCATCCATGACCATACTTCTTAAATAAACCGGTCTTAATGAATATAGCCCAAGGCTTTTAACTTCTTTTTTATCTTTTCATCCACTTTTAACTTGCTGGGTTCTATTTTTTTGATTTTTTTATTAAAGTTTTCTATCCGTCTAAAAATATCTCTTACCAAATTTGGTTTCTCAGAAGCAAGGTTTTTTAGTTCAAGAGAATCTAAATCCAGGTCATAAAGCTCAAATTTATCCTGTAGAGGAGGAGATTCTATAAAATATGAACGTTCCTTTTTACTAAGCTCCTTATTAAAAATCAGCTTATTTGTTCCATCGTTCATAGCGTACTTCTCAGGTAAGGGGTGGTTCAGCAAATAGCCCTGCTTGTAGGCTAAAAAAGTCCGGTCAGAAGTTTCTTTATGTTTTAAGATGGGAAAAAGGCTTTTGCCGTCTAAATATTGTTGGTTTATCCCGACATTTATTTCATCCAGAATAGTGGGCATGATATCCACTAACCTTACGATGTTATCAAAATTTTCTCCAGCATATTTATTATCAGGAAATTTAATGATCAAAGGGACTTTAAGCAGTTCATTATATAGGGAATGCGAGTGTCCCCATCCTTTATGGTCATAAAACTCCTCACCATGGTCACTTGTGAATATGATCAAAGCGTCACGGTAAAGACTCAGGCTTTTTAATTTTTCAATTAATGGTTTGATAAGTATTTCATCAGTGTAACGAATTTCCCCGTCATATATATCAATGATATTCTGTTGTTCATCCTCGGAGAATATCTGGTATCTTCCTTTGTTTCCTCCGAGATGATTCTGGTAGCTGATGGAGTCCCACTTGGCATCCTCATGGCAAAACATAGTATTGTATGGAGAGGGACAGGCGTAGGGAGTGTGCGTCTGATAGGTATGGATAAATAAGAAAAAATTCTTGTCTTTATTTCTATCAAGCCACTTAGAAGTCTGTTCATATGTCCACCGGGCGGCTTCTTCTGAAAAAACACCTATATTGTGTTGGGTGTAGGAGTCAAATCCCTGGGAAAAACCGAAAAGAGAGCTCACAAAACCCCCTCCAGTAATAGCCGCACAAAAATAACCATTATTCTTTAAAATCCCTGACAGGGTGGTTTGGAAAGGTCTTATTCCCTCATCTTCTTTGGACACCTGATGTTTGACTTCATAAAGGGATGTGAATAAAGACACATGAGCAGGAAGTGTCCAGGGTGAGGTAGAATAATTATTTTTAAAAACAGCACTCTCTGAAGCCAGTTTGTCTATATTGGGACTGGTATTTCTTTTATACCCATAGCAGGCAAGATGATCAGCTCGGAGTGTATCTATAGAAATAAGGATTATATTCGTTTTTTTATTCTCCCTATTATAAACAGCAGGATTGATCCAGAATGGAGACACACTTTTATGGCTTAAGGTTTTCAAATGAATGGTGAGCTCTTCTTTATAGGGAAGACTGACTCTGTGTCTTGAAAAAGTAAATTTTTTATGCTGTGGAGAAATCTCAATGTATTTCTGGAAGATGATTTTTTCCCTTTTTCCTGATTCAGCCGTGGCTATGAATACAGCACCTTTTTTATTGGTTTTATGATTCTTTTTTAATGGAGTGTTCTGTTTTTTTCTCCAAAGACCAATTCCAAATTCAAATACCGGATTCTCAGGAAGCTTGAATGTCTTTCTGTATTCACTTTGGCCAAAGGAAAACAGGACTTTCGCTTCTTCTTTATTATAGAGAGTAATCCTTCTCTTTAATTCAAAGGGATTATCTTTAATTCCTTTTTCTTTTATGGGTAAGGAATCAGAGGGATAGATTTGGGGATAAGAAGCGCCTGGGAAAGACCTGTCAAGTAATGGAGAGCTTATGATATCATGTTTTTTTATGTTGTCTATGAATCTGAAAATATCCGTTCTATGGTTTTCCGCTTTTTTGCATTGAAAGGAAAAAAATAAAATCCAAACTATGATTAAAGCCCTCTGGCACCTCATAGAAATAAATTTCTTCTTTTCAATTTTTAAAGATTAAAAGAGAGATGGAAAAAATGTTAATAAAACTATTCCCGTGCTAATTCTATGGTATCTCGGCTCCCATCAGCTGTTTCCCAATATCCGCTCATTTTGTCATGGTTGACTTCCAAAGTAATCCAAACCATCATTTCCTCATAACCACTATAAACTGAAAAATTAAAGCTTAAGGTTCCGTCTTCATAACTCACATCATTGGCTTCCACACCTTGCACCATGCCAAAAGAATCTGTAATGATAACTGTATGCTCCCCTCCCTCCTTTTCTATATTCAGAGTCAAGTCATCCTCACCTTGGTTGGGGACATAAGTCTTTCCTACCCATGTACCTGTGATGTCTGTCTCCTGGCCCATCGCAACCATTGGAAAAAAAGTGAGAATAAAAACAACCGCCACAAAACAAGGTAAAATCCTTTTCATCTGTCTCTCCTTTTTTATGGTCTTCTTTTTCGTATTCAATATATTATACGCTTTCTTATGAGAAAAGTTCCATAGCAAAATATTTCTTTAAATTGCTGACAAAAGTTTGTTCATTCGTTGAATGCACTGAATCATGCAGCGTACTGTGTGGTAGTTCACTTTCCACGAATGGCTCATGTGAGTCCATATTAGACTGCCTTTTCTGGTTAATAAAGGATACCATTCGCCTGCCTGACGATTGATCATTTTATCAAAAACAAAATGATGCACATTCTCATAAGCCTTCCAATATTTTTCATTATCAAGATAAAGACATCCATCCAGCATACCGATCATAACTTCAGCCTGCTGCCAGAATTCCTTTTCTCTATCATACACTCCACCAGCATGACTTCCTTCCACATAGACCCCGCCCCATTCCCAATCAATACCATTTTCAAGCGTATGATCCAATTGTTTCTCAATAATATCTAAATATGGTTTTTTATCCTGTTTCATGATGTCCAGGGCATGAAGCAAAAGCCATGCCAGTTCCACGTTGTGTCCAAAACTGGTGTTATCTTCAGCATGTATCTTGGCCCCTTCCTCATCAAATCTATCCCATCCCCATATGATATCAAACTTAATCTGGGGAGCAACCGTCCAGTCTCTCCAAAACTGAGGAATACCTGTACGGTGTTGGGGATGAATCATGCGCTGGATGAGGATTTCAATTACTTCTTGAAGCTTCCTAAAATGGACTTCTTTTTGGGAACACTCATACAAAGTGGTCAATGCTTCCATAAAATGCATATGAAAGTCCAAAGTCTTTCTGTCTCCCCCTTCAGGCCCGGGTTCGCACAAATCCCAATCCCTCTCAAACATTTCAAAATATCCTCCGTATAGGGTATCCGTGGAATATTTTTGGATAAGGTCAAACACATTTTCTGCGTACCTGATTCCCCTTTCATCTTCGGTAGCCAGAGTATATTCACAGAGAGCATATATGGAGAAGCTCAATCCATAAAGGATCTTCTTGTCAATTTTTGTATTCCCCTTTCGATCCGAGATCCAATAAAAACCTCCGTATTTTTTATCCCACATCTTATCAATCAAAAAATCAACTCCGTGTGTGGCTAATTTTCCACACACTCCCTTTCCATACCCTGACCGAAGGGCTGATGCCATGGTATAGATGGTACGAGTCTGGGCGATCAAAGACTTTTCATCCTCTCCGGTATCTCTTCCTTTTTCGTCAAAATGGGTGATAAATCCTCCATAGACTTCGTCTTTGCATCGATTGATCCAGAAAGGAATCAGTTCTTTTTTTAGGTGGTTATCCGCTTCATTTCTGAGTCTGAGGATATTTTGTTTTGAACATCTTTTTCCTTGAGTCATCATCTTCTCTCCTGCCAATTCATCTGCCCATATGATTTTACCAAATTTTTTCACTTTGACTCATATTTTTTTTTGTGATATTCACTATATAAGGATTTTATGGAGGGAAACCAATGAACAAAATGACAGCTGTTGTGGCCTTAATGGCCGTATTTACTCTCGCCATCTGCTTTATTCTTCTCGGTGCCATTTCAGTCGAACTCATGGAATCACTGGGAATCAACGAAGCACAGTTTGGCACGCTGGTCATGGGTCTTTTTTTGACCAGCTGTATTGTCCAGCTTATCATCGGTCCTTTGGTGGATAAGCTCGGTTATAAGCCCATCGCTATTGTGGGATTTGTGGTCACCAGTGCCAGTATGTTTTTACTGGCTTTTGCTTCCAGTTTTGGATTGGCTCTGTTCGCTTGTATTCTTTTGGGAATCGGAGCCATGTCTCTGAATACGGTTGGAAACACTTTGATCCCTGTTGTTTTGTTTAAAGGAGAAGACCCTGCTCGAGCCAGCAACTTTGGAAATGCTTTCTTCGGACTGGGTTACGTCATCACTCCTTTTCTGTTTGTGTTTTTCCTAAATAATTTAAACTTAAGATACAGTACTTCACTCTCTGTCCTGGGAATTTTGGTAGTGGTCTTCCTTATTTTTGCTCTTACCACATCCTTTCCTCAAGTGGCTACTGGATATAAACTCTCAATGGCTTTCAAAGTCCTGGGTAAAGGAGCGGTCCTGATCGCTGCACTGGCTTTATTCTGCTACATGTCTCTAGAGATCTCCATGGGAACTTGGATCAGAAAACTGATGGAACAGCTTTTTGGTGAAAACAATGACCCAAAAGCAGCTTTTCACGCGGGATTGGTATTGAGTGTTTTTGGGATAGCCATGATGTTGGGCCGTTTTCTCTCTTCCACGGTGAAAAATCTGACAGCTATAGGTAATAAGGTGATCTCCATCATGGCTTTGTTCTCCTTAGGAGCGATTATTCTGATGATATTCACCAACACCCCGACTTTGGCAATCATAGCTATTGTCATCGCAGGATTAGCGTTTGCCCCTATATTCCCCACTATTGTGGGAGTGACCTTTGCCAAGTTTGACCCCAGCCTTTACGGAAGTATTTTTGGTATTATTTTTGCCGTGGGTCTGCTGGGAGCCACCTTTGTCCCCAAATTTATTGGGAACCTGAGTGTGGGACAAACTGTTCAGCAGAGCCTTCCTATTGCAGCTATTATGGCGGGTATATTATTTGTCCTGGCTGTTATTATGGGACTCACTGGAAAAAAGAAAGTCTGAAAACTATTTTTTTCTAGAAATCCATGCTTGCCGGTTCATAATACTCTCTAGGATTTTTGCATGAGGGACATTTAGGCGGCGGCTCTTTTCCTTCTACGGTATAACCGCAAACACTGCACTTCCACTTGATAGGCTTTTCTCTTTTGAAAACAGTCCCTTTCTGGACCATTTCCAGAAGCTTTTGGTACCGTTTTTTGTGATTCTCTTCGATTTTTCCAATCTGCTCAAACAATATGGCTGCTTTTTTATTTCCTTCCTCTCTCGCTTGTTTGGCAAACTGGGGATACATATTCACTGTTTCGTAATGCTCTCCTTCAATGGCTTGCTTCAAGTTTTCTTCAGTAGTTCCCAATCCGCCTAATAATTTGAAATGGTCTCTAGCATGCTCCATCTCATTCAAGGCGGTTTCTTCAAAGATTTTGGCGATATAGTAATAACCCTCTTCTTTGGCTTTTTCAGCAAAATAAGTGTACTTATTTCTTGCTTGAGACTCACCAGCAAAAGCTTCCTCAATATTTTTTTTGGTTTGACTCATTCGAATCCTCCTTTCTTTGAAACATCACTTAATGTTTTAATCTTGACTTCTGATTCTATTTGAACTTAAAAAAAAAAGGGCATTTCCTCTTTGTAAAATTAAATGTTCTCCTTTTTATAATCTCTACAATTTTTACATAAATTATAGGATAAAAGAGAGAGAATATCAAATCTAAAGGCAAAACACATGAATCTTAACCAAAGCAAAACAAAGGATGTTTCCATTGTGATCTGCGGAGCTGCAGGCCAAGGAATCAAAACCGCGGAAAAATTACTGGTCCACAATTTTAAAAATTCTGGCTATTATGTCTTTTCCACCAAAGAGTATATGTCCCGAATCAGAGGAGGCACAAACTCTGTGTCCATCAGAGTATCCCCCAAAAATTAGCGGCTTTAAAGGATCATATCGAGATCCTTCTTCCCCTCCATTCCGAAGAACTGGACCATTTGGATAAAAGGATATCTTCTGAGACCATTGTCATCGGTGATAAAGAGAAAATCGTAAAGACTGCCCTTCGTAAATCAAACAATTCATCGATGTTTCTCTTGATGACATGGCTGAAGATATCGGAGGAAAAATATTTATCAATATTATTGCTGGGGGAATCATCATCGGAGTCCTTGGATTCAATTTGGAGCAGATGAAAAAAGATGTGAAGGAGTTCTGGTCTTTATTTCCCAGCACGCCCATGAGTTCGAAGTGGTGGCAGAACAAGCTGAAGATGAAATAAGCGCCATCAACATGGCTTTGGGGGCATCTTATGCCGGAGCCAGGAGTCTGGTCACTACCTCTGGAGGAGGATTTGCTCTGATGGGAGAAGGCATCAGTCTTTCGGGAATGATTGAGACTCCTGTTGTGGTTCATGTAGCGCAAAGACCCGGGCCAGCCACAGGGCTTCCTACTCGCACGGAACAGGGAGATCTGGAATTGGTTATTCATACGGGACACGGAGAATTTCCAAGAGTCATTTTGGCTCCAGGAAAACTGGAGGATGCCTTTTTTCTCACCCAAAAAGCCTTTGACCTGGCGGACAAATTTCAGATTCCTGTATTTATACTCACTGATCAATTTCTTATGGATTCCTATCACAACATACCAGAACCAGACTTCCCAAACATCCAGACAAAAAAACACATCATCAAAAGCTTAAAAAGTGCCTTGGCAGAGCTGGGCATTCTCCCCAAAGATTTGGTAGTGGTCTCGGGAATCGGCCAAGCTGCCAAAATTCCTCATTACTTTAAGACGCATTTTTTCAATGGGCTTCACAGACGCGCTCTTCCTCCAGCCACTGCCATCAAAGCGGTCAATCCTCAACTCACAGTCATTGCTGAAAGCGGAGATGGAGACATGTATGGCGAGGGAGGGAATCATTTTCTCCATGCCATCCGCCGCAATCCAGATATCACCAACATCGTTCACAACAATATGATCTATGGACTGACCAAAGGACAGGCCTCTCCGACCAGCCAGTTTGGTTTCAGAACCCCAGTCCAAACCAAAGGCGTTATTCTGGAACCGTTCAATCCTCTGGCCTTGGCTATTTCTCAAAATGCCTCCTTTGTGGCGCGGGCTTTTGCAGGGGATGTGGAGGAAACAAAAGAGATCATTAAAAAAGCCATGCAACACAAAGGGTATGCGCTGGTAGACATTTTCCAGCCCTGTGTCACCTTTAATAAAGTCAACACCTTTAAATGGTTTCAGGACAACACTGCTTATCTAGGTGATTCCTATGATCCCTCCGATCGAAAAGCCGCATTTGAAAAATCTCTGGAGACTCATCCTTTTCCTCTGGGTGTGATTTATACAGGAGCCAAAAAGAACACTTATGAGCAAAACACCGGACTCTATGACAAGGACAAGAATCCCTTAGTATTCAGGGACCAAAAAAGAAAAACCAAGCTCCAGCAACCGATCAGACAATTCTAATTTCTCAATTTACCACTGTCATTTTACAGCCCCAGGACCACAAAATTTATTTCTATTCCCCCTATGATTTAATATAAAAACTCCTGTATGGGCTCTGGTATCCCTTATGCTATTCCAGGAAATATTGAAAACAAATAAAAGCCTATGGTCCTCCGGTTAATAAGTTCATTTTTTAAAGAAAAAAAGCTCCTTCTATTGTTCTTGAAAGAATTTTGTATATGTCAGAAAATAAAAGAATAATAAAAACATCACCATTTTTTTATGAATGGTCAGGGCTAATTGAAGTATGCCTTTTTGACAAATGATGAGATTTTTTTATTGAGATTACTTATAAGAGATCAAAATACCCATTAAGCCAGCTCATCTGTTTGCAATCCTCTGACCGAAATGTTAAACTTAACTGAGTTATTTATCCTCCGGTAAGATACTTGGAGTGACTATATTAAGGCTTGGACGTCCCGGAGAGAAATAGTCCGGAAGATGAAGTTAGGATGAAAGGCGTACCCGATCCAATTCCCAAGAACATCGAAGTCATCGATTCCCATACTGGGGGTGAACCAACCCGGATTGTGCTCTCTGGCTGGCCCCAACCCCTCGGAGACACCATAGAAGCACGTAGGGATTACCTTCTCCACCATCACGATCGGTTGCGGACCGCAGTGGTGTGCGAACCCCGCGGCCATGATGCCATAGTCGGGGGACTGCTAACACCTGCTGTTCATCCTAATTCCGATGTGGGCATCATCTTTTTTAATGACGTCGGCTACCTGGGGATGTGTGGACACGGCCTGATCGGTCTGGCAGAAACCCTGCGTTTCCTGGACCGGATTTCAGGAAACCGCGTCCAAATTGACACCCCAGTGGGGCCTGTGACCGCTGTCTTCGAGCAGGATGGTAAGATCACTATTGCTAACGTTCCCTCTTATCTATATAAAAAAGACGTGACTGTGGATATCCCGGACTTGGGTAAGATCAAGGGAGATATTGCCTATGGCGGCAACTGGTTCTTTCTGGTCCATAGGGATATGGGAGAGCTCCGCCTGTCCAACCTGGATGACCTGATGGCGAATTCAAAGACCATCCGCCGGGCCCTCCAGAAAGCCGGCATTACTGGGGAAAAAGGGGCGGTAGTGGATCACATCGAGTTTTACGGCCCACCGGACTCCCCACACGCTGATTCCCGGAACTTTGTGCTATGCCCGGGAAACGCGTATGACCGCTCCTGCTGCGGCACCGGAACCAGCGCTAAGATGGCCGTTCTTCATGCCCGAGGACAGCTGGAGGAGGGACAGGTTTGGACCCAGGAAAGCGTCACTGGCTCCATATTCGAAGGCTGGCTGGAAAAGCGGGAGAATCTTATCATTCCTCATATCCGGTCAAGTGCGCATGTGGTTGCCCGCGCCACTCTGTTTTTCGATTCTAAGGACGAGTTTTGCTGGGGGATCGGATGAGCAATGACTTTGACGTCGTCGTGATAGGGGCAGGAATCATTGGGGCAGCATGTGCCTTTGAATTGAATCGGGAAGGACTTCGAGTCCTTGTGCTCGATGCCTCAAGGGCAGCCAGCGGTTCAAGTGGTAGGTGCATGGGGCATGTGGTAGCCATGGACGACAATCCAGCCATTCTCGACTTGACCGTTCTCTCCGGCCGCCTTTGGCGGGAACTGGCTACTGACTACGCTGAGGCCCTGGAATATAATCCCTGCGGGACAGTCTGGATCAGTGCTGACGAGGAGGAGATGGAAGCGGCCCGCTCCAAAGCAGATAATTACAGCCACCATGGCTTAACCATCCGGCTTCTTAACGAGCAGGCTCTTTATAAGCTGGAGCCTAACCTCAGTCCCGGATTGGTAGGGGGGCTGGAAGTGGCAGATGACATCGTCGTCTATCCGCCCACCTGCATTCGTCTGTTTCTAGAAGATCTGAAAGTCCTTGGGAACCACCGTGTACAGAAGATCGTGGACCACGCAGTGGTTTTGGAGGATGGATCTGAAATTCGCGGAGACAGGATCATCAATGCTGCTGGTGTGGCGGCTCCGTTGCTTATTCCCGAGCTTCCCATTCAACCCAGAAAAGGCCATCTGGTGATTACTGATCGCTACCCAGGCTTCTGCCACCATCAATTGGTGGAGCTTGGATATGTCAAGAGTGCGGAAAAAATGGAGGCTGAATCAGTGGCCTTCAATCTGCAGCCCCGCTTCTCCGGCCAGTGTCTAGTCGGATCCTCGCGGGAGCTGGTAGGATGGGATGACTCTATCAACCGCACGGTAGCCGGGAACATGCTGGAACGAGCTTGCGCTTACATGCCATCGCTCCGAAACCTTTCTGCCATCCGTACCTGGGTGGGTTTTAGGCCTGCCACACTAGACAAGCTCCCCCTGATCGGCCGTTGGCCCCTTGTCCAAGGCCTTTATATCGCAGCCGGACATGAGGGTCTGGGCATTACAACCGCACTAGGAACGGCCCGGCTTCTGGCCGATGACATCTTGGAACGGACGCCACCCATTGACCCTGCGCCATTTCAGGCCGAGAGAGTTTTAAAGGACGTTCAGCCGTGAGAGAAATCTCAGTCAAGGTTAACAGCCGTCGCGTCCTGGTTCCCAAAGGTACAACCGTGGCAGCCGCTGTGACAAAAGCAGGAGAGGCTTCCTTCCGGGAATCTGTCACTGGTCAGCCCCGCGCCCCCCTTTGTGGTATGGGTATCTGTTTCGAGTGCCGGGTCACCATCGACGGCCAGCCCCATCAGCGGGCCTGTCAACGGTTGTGCCAGCCCGAAATGGAGATTGTGACCAAATGATCCTCATGGTGGTGGGCGCAGGTCCTGCGGGACTGTCCGCAGCCCAAAGGGCTGCTGAGGCTGGAGCAGAGGTCACAATTGTAGACGCCAATCCTCGACTTGGAGGGCAGATCTGGCGGCACCTGGATGAATACTCCGTTCCCAAGAAACTTTTGAAATGGAGCCGTGGACTAGACAGGGTTGGTGTCACCTGGCTTTCAGGGCGGACCGCAATCGATATTCGGCCGAATACTGTTCTTGTCCAGAGGGAATCTGGAGGATTAGAAAAAGTTGGTTTCGACCGTCTGGTTCTGGCCCCCGGCGCTCAGGAACTCCTGCTGCCCTTTCCAGGCTGGACCCTGCCCAATGTCATGGGAGCCGGAGGCGCCCAGGTCCTGATGAAGACCGGGATGACTGTAAAGCGGCGTCGAGTGGTCGTTGCCGGGTCCGGGCCTCTTCTGTTCGCAGTCGCGGGCAATCTGGCGAAAGCCGGCGCAGAAATCGTCGCTGTGGTGGAGCAGGCGCCCCTCAGAAAGCTTCTGTCCTTCGGGCTAGGGACCATGCGACTGCACCCTGATAAATTCCTAGAAGGGATGGAATATGCCAGGCATTGGCTTCCTGCCCGATACAGGACCGGAACCTGGATTGAACGGGCGCACGGAGGTACCCACGTCGAGGCTGTCACACTCAACACTAGCCGTCACCGTTTCCGGCTGGAATGCGATCTAGTCGCCTGCGGATATGGGTTTGCGCCCAGTTCAGAACTGGCTACTCTGGCCGGTTGTCAGCAATACAGTGGCCGAACAGTGGTGGACAATCTGCAGCGCACTTCAGTAAAGGGAATCTTCTGCGCGGGGGAGATCACAGGAATCGGCGGTGTGGATCTAGCTCTTGCCGAAGGGGAGGTCGCTGGTGCGGCTGCGGCAGGCGATGAGTCAGCGGTCAACCTCTTGATAAAAAAACGCAATCGGGAACAGGCCTTTGTGAACCTTTTAAACCAGTGTTTCACCCTGCGACCCGAACTTCGGGATCTGCCGGATGATGAAACCATAGTCTGCCGCTGTGAGGATGTTACTTGGGGGAGACTCAAAGACTTCCCTGAGCTGGATGCAGCCAAACTCTCCACCCGTTGCGGGATGGGGCCCTGCCAGGGACGTGTCTGCGCCAATGCTCTGCGATTTCTGCTGGGCTGGAAGATGAATCCGGTTCGTCCTCCCGTCTTTCCTGCACGGATCAGGGATCTCATTTCAGGATGGCGGGACTGATTTGGTTCCGGCCTGGACTCAGGATAGATACGCCAAACACTGGTAGTATCCGAAGGACAGCACACTGAACTTTCATCTGCGGAAACATGCACATAGTCTCTTTTATTGAAGATCATATAGTATTAGATAAGATCATCGAACACCTTAAATTGACCTTTAAAGCTGAACAGTCCCCGCTTCCTTTCCCAAGGGGACATTTTAGCATTGCAGTTGATGGGGACACTTTTGCTTTGTTACCACAAGAAAAAGATTTATTGTTGAATGGTCTTGCTATTTTTGTGTATGATGGAGGATACTTCTTCTTATTGGTTAGAAATTTTATGATTGAGATGATTCGAAACGAATGTCCTGTAACAAAGCAGATACAGCGAGATCGGCTCGCCTCAATGGGTGAAAAATGTCGATTAAAATAAAAAATATCAACAGAAAAAACATTCAAAACATGGTTCTTTATAAAAACTTATATATCGCTGAAAATAGATTAGTAATAAAAACAGTGCCATTTTTTTATGAATAGGTCTAATTAATTAAGACGAATACAATGAAAACAAAAACTTTGTTCATATTCATTTTGTTAGGGCTTATATCTCTTTCCCTTCAACTTTTTTCAAACCAAAACTATAATCCTGTTATCCTAAACGTCCGAGCTATGATCCACGAGAAGATCTTCGATAAGGACAGCAGTATGAATGCAAAGGCTGTCAATATCGCTAGCGTCACAAATGGAAAGATGCCGGATACAATATTACAGGAAGATTTCCTGAAACTGAAATTCGGTATGTTCATCCATTATAATATGGCAACATACCAGGGTGTCCAATGGGTTTCAGGATATCCTGATCCTTCCGCCTTCAAACCAGGTGTTGAATCTATTAATACTGATGCCTGGGCGAACGCCGCGGTATCTGCCGGAATGACCTATGGTGTCCTTACAGTAAAGCATGTCGCGGGCTTTTGCTTGTGGGACAGCAAATACACAACATATGATATTATGCACCCTGATTGTCCGTACCAGAAGGACCTTGTAGCACAGTTTATCAAATCATTCAAAAGCAGGGGGTTAAAGGTGGGACTTTACTATTGCTGGCGTCATCCTGGCTTCGGTGACAACCATAAATATAAGGTCTTGCCGCCAGAATGTGATCCGGCGACCCATAATATGAAAGAACAAAAGGAATTCCAAAAGGCACAAATCGCAGAACTGATAGCAAATTATCCTGAAGTTTTTTATATATGGAACGACGCTCTTGACCCAGAACTCATGGCTGCAGACGAAATTTTAACTCACATAAAAAGCATAAGTCCGGACATCATTGTCAGTGCCAATTGGTGGGATTGGTCTAAAAAAGGGACACCGTATGTAGATATTGCTGTAACGGAAACAAGACATTTCCCAGAGGGTAACAAAGCACCCGGTGAAACATGCTGGCAGCTGGAACAAACATGGTTCTGGAACAAGAACTCTTATTCTAGGAGCGCCAGCGAAATCATACCTCAAATAATAAAAGCAAATAGCAGGAACGCTAATTTTCTGCTCAATGTCGGCCCTGATCAGAATGGCAATATTATAGAATCAAGCATTCAAACATTGAAAAAAATAGGAAAGCTATGGAATTCAAACTAGAAAAGACATATGGGCATTTTATAGTGTGCCTGGCGATAATATCTTTTTTATCCTGTTCCACGGGATCAACGAAAAAGGAGAATATGAAACTCTGGTACAATCAACCGGCCAGGATTGACAATCCCAATAAGAAGCCCATAGACAGGGGGTGGTTAAAGGCACTCCCCCTGGGAAACGGCTCCCTTGGTCTGATGGTTTTTGGCGATGTAAATAAGGAGCGTATTCAACTCAATGAGGAGAGTATGTGGTCGGGCAGTCGCGCGGACAATGATAATCCTGATGCACACAAAGAGCTGGATAAAATTCGAAAACTTCTTTTTGAAGGAAAATACAAGGAAGCTACCGAACTCACCAACAAGACTCAGATATGCAAAGGGACTGGTTCCCGCCGAGGCGGTCCTTATGGCTGTTTTCAAACCTTAGGGGATTTGTGGATCGATAATGGGAGCCAGGAATCATATAAAAATTATCACCGTGAACTTGATCTGGAAGAGGCTGCTGTTCGGGTGAATTATTCCCAGGGAAGTGTGAATTACTATCGCGAAATCTTTACAAGTTACCCTGACCAGGTGATGGTGGCTCGCTTTTCGGCGGACAAGCCTGGAAAAATCTCATTTACCTGTACTTTGGACAGACCAGAACGTTACCGGACTTATTCCAAAGATGATCAGCTTATCATGACCGGGGCTCTTTCCAGTGGAAAGGGTAGTGATGGTTTGCAATACATGGCCAGACTGAAGGCAGTTAATAAAAAAGGAAAGATAAGATATGGTGATTCAGAAGTGGTTGTCGAACATGCAGATGAAGTAATACTGTTCCTTTCTGCATCAACAGACTATGTGCTGAACTACCCCGAATATAAAGGACGTGATTATAAAAAGATAACCCAAGAAAATATTGAAAAGGCAGGGGTGAAATCTTATGACGAATTACTGAAGAGTCATAAAAAGGAGTATCAATCCTATTTTGGTCGGGTAAGCTTTGATATTACATCGGAACAATTTGCTGAAATGCCTACTGATGTGCGGGTAAAAAAATTCAAGCAAAATCATTCAGATCCTCATCTGGTTGAACTTATTTTTCAATATGGCCGTTACCTACTTATTTCATCATCCCGTCCCGGAACACTCCCAGCCAATTTACAGGGAATTTGGGCTGATAGAATTCACACTCCATGGAATGGAGATTATCATACTGATGTGAATGTTGAAATGAACTATTGGCCGGCTGAAGTAACTCATCTTTCGGAAATGCATCTCCCCCTGTTCGATCTGATAGAATCACTTGTTGATCCTGGAAAAAAAACAGCATCAATTCAATATCATAAAAATGGTTGGATTGTTCATCCCATTACTAATGTCTGGGGTTATACATCTCCGGGAGAGAAAGCATCGTGGGGAATGCATATAGGAGCTGGCGCTTGGATTTGTTCTCATATTTGGGAACATTACGCTTATACCGGCGATAAAAATTTCCTAAAGAGAATGTATCCTGTTTTGAAGGGTTCAGTGAAGTTTTACCTGGATTGGTTGGTTGAAAATCCAGTAACCAAAGAGTTAGTATCAGGTCCGGCTGTTTCGCCCGAAAACACATTTATTGCACCTGACGGAAGTCAAAGCCAAATCAGTATGGGACCGGCCCACGATCAACAAGTAATATGGCAAATATTTACTGATTTTCTTTCTGCCTCAGAGGAGTTGAAAATCCAGGATATAATTGTACAACAGGTCAGAGATTCAAGGAAAAGGCTGGCAGGTCCGAAAATAGGATCCGATGGTCGTCTATTGGAATGGGCTGAGGAGTTTCCTGAAGTGGAACCCGGACACCGGCATATCTCACATTTATTTGCCGCACACCCGGGGTCACAGATAAATATGGAACAAACGCCTGAGTTAGCAAGGGCCGCAAAAAAATCGCTAGACCACAGGATTAAAAATGGAGGAGGTCATACCGGATGGAGTGCAGCTTGGTTGATTAATCAATATGCCCGTTTGCAAGAGGCTGAAAAAGCCAAAGAGAGTTTAAATACTGTTTTGTCGAAGAGTATATCTCCAAACCTGTTTGGTCTCCATCCTCCATTTCAGATTGATGGCAATTTTGGAACAACAGCTGGTATCGCTGAAATGTTAATTCAGAGTCATACCGGAATGATTCATCTGCTGCCTGCTTTACCCAAAGCCTGGCCTTCGGGTGAGGTAAAAGGATTGAAGGCACGAGGTAGATATGAGGTGGATATCACTTGGGAGAACAATGAATTAATAAAGGCAGTGATATATTCAAAAACAGGACAACCATGTAAAATTGGATACAAAGGAAAGGTAACGATGGTTGATATGAAGAAAGACAAAAAACAAATTATTAAATTATCTGATTTTTGATAAATGGTTATTAAGAATAAGTATTTCGGATTTCTATTAGTCATTCTGGCAATGGATTTAACTGCCGATAATCTCAAAATTCCCAAGATTCTAATTATAGGTGACTCAATCTCCCTCGGATACACTCCGATGATAAAAGAATACTTTGGGGATAAGGCAAGAATTTCCCATAATCCAGGCAATGCCGGTGATACGAGCAGGGGGCTGGAAAATATTAAGGAATGGGTCGGTGATGAAGATTGGGACATTATACAATTTAACTGGGGATTGTGGGATTTGTGCTACAGAAGTCCTGAATCAAAGTTATATGGAAACAGGGATAAAGTAAACGGGGAAATTACATTCAGCATAGATGAATATAAAGCGAATCTTGATTCCATCGTAACTATCCTGAAAAAGATAAGTGATGCTAAATTGATTTTTGTTACTACTACTTATGTCCCTGAAAACGAGGCCGGACGATATACAAAAGATGTAGAGAAATACAATGCGGCGGGCAAAGATATAATGAAAAAACATTCGGTATTAATCAATGATATATATGAAACATCGATAGCTATACACAAAAAGAATGGATTAGGTTCTGATGATGTACATTATACGGATAGCTGAAAAGCCAGATTCCTATGTGTCTATTCTGTGCGGAGAACATCCGCTGGATTTTTAAAAGCTGCTTTAAGACTCTGAAAACTTATGGTGATCAACGCAGCCCCCAGACTTCCCAAAAAAGCCACCACAAACACCCATAAACTGATTTCATCCCGGTAAGCAAAATTTTGAAGCCACCTCTGAATAATAAAATAAGCAATGGGCCAGGCTATCACATTAGCAATCACTATCAGAACAACCATGTTTTTGACAAATAAAGATAATATACTCGGCATCGTGGCTCCCAGTACTTTTCGGATACCCACCTCCTTGGACTTTTGCTGGGCGGCATAGGCAGAGAGACTGAACAAACCCAGCAAAGCAATACAAATCGCGAGCACAGAAAAATAGAGAAATATTTTCTGAAAACGTTCCTCGGATTTATAGAGCCGGTCAAAAGCATCGTCCAGGAAAAAATACTCAAAAGGAAGGAGAGGAGAAAATTCCTTATACACTTTTTTTATTTCCTTCAAGGTTCCAGGAAGATCGGTGGATTTCAGTTTGACAGATAGATATTGGAATTGGTTTTTCCAGGGATATCTTGAGATAATCAGAGGGCCTATATCGTCGTGCAGAGTGGAGAACTGAAAATTTTTCACCACGCCGATCACTTTCCAAGGGCCATGCCGATCTATAGTCTTTCCTATAGGATTTTTCCAACCCAGCTGTTTGGCGAGGGTCTCATTGATGAGATAGGCCTCTTTATCTGTGGAAAATTCTTTATGGAAATTTCTACCTTTTATGACTTCGATTTCATATGCATCCAAAAAGTGTTCATCAATATTCAATGCATAAAACAAAAGTGAAGAAGTATGCCCTTCTGGGACATAACCGTTTCTGGTAAATCCGCGGTGAGGCACTTCGGAAGAAGCTGTCACTTGAATTGCTCCGGGTATGGATAACAGTCTCTCTCTCATTTCTTCTGTCCGAGTGCCTAGTTCTTCACCAGGGAGATTGATAACCAGCATATTCTCCTTTTCATAACCCAGGTCTGCTTTTTTGATAAATCCGATTTGATTCTGGATGAGAAAAGTGCAGATGATTAAAGTTACAGATATAGCAAACTGGAAAACAACCAGAAAATCACGGAATTTTCTTCTCCCGCCCCCGGTCTCCATTTCTCCTTTTAGCGTTTTTGCAGGCTGAAATGAAGAGAGATAAAAGGCAGGATAAATTCCTGCTGCTATCCCGACCAAGAGGATGATCCCTAAGAGCCCTAATACGCTCATGGGATTGATCATTCTGAAAACATTCAAACCTTTATCCAATAGCTGGCTGTATAAAGGAGTAAAAAGAGAAACAAGAGATCCACCAAGCAGAAAAGCCAGGGTAGTCAAAAACACAGATTCTCCCAAAAACTGCCGGATTAAATTCCCCCGGCTGGCACCGACCACTTTTCTCAAGCCCACTTCTCTTGCTCTTCGGGCAGCCCTGGCTGTAGTTAGATTAACAAAATTAATCCCTGCTATGAGCAGGATAAACACAGCCACGGCTGTAAAGGTGTAAAAGTTGGTCAAGGCTGTTTTGGAACCGGGATCAAAATAAAAATGAATCTTCTTTAAGGGTTGAAAATAGGCTTCATTTTTCCATCCATAAGGAGCGATCCGCTCGTTGATATGGCGCCACATAAAATCCGGTTGTTTCTTCTCCAGTTGTTCGTGATCTGTCCCTGGTTGGAGCTTTACATAAGTGATGACCTGATTTCCTCCATTCCAATCCATAGCCATTAATCTTACATGGTAGAGAGTGGAAAAAGATATTAAAGCATTGAATTGAATACTTGAATTCTCAGGAGGATCTTTTGCCACTCCCGTGACGTTATAGAGATTCTCAGGGCCTATTTGAATGGTCTTTCCAATAGGGTCTTCATTACCAAAGATTCTTTCAGCGGTTTTTTGAGTGAGTACTATAGAAAAAGGTTCTGTGAGTGCTGTTTTTGGTTCTCCGGAAATAAGATGAAAAGAAAACATCTTAAACATGTTCTCTGAAGCGTAACGCATATTCATTTCTTTAAAAACTTCATTATTGACATTCAAATAGGCAGGTCTCAACGTGGACATCCGGACAAAATCTTTGACTTCAGCAAACTCTTTTTCCAAGTCCTCTCCTATAGGAGGAGTAAAAATATAACTTTCCCCTGCTAATTTACCCTCCTGGTAGCCTTTAATAGCCACTCTGTAGATGTGGTCAGCATCTTTGTGGAACTTATCATAGCTGAATTCAAACTGGAGGTAGAGAAGAATCAAAACAAAAGCACTCAACCCAACAGCCAATCCTAAAATATTGATCAAAGAATAAATTTTATATTTTTTTAAATTCCGAAATGCCATAAGCAGGTAGTTTTTTATCATGGACTGAGACTCCTCAATTGATTCTTAAACATCTGTTTATCTCTTTTAACCTTAACAATGCAACAATTATGCCAGGTTATTGAACCAGGGAAAGCTCTTAATAAAAATTACCGGAGTTAAGGAAAAGTGTCCGTTTTAGACCAATTATCGTCCGTTATCGAACACTTCAATCCTGGGTATTTTTCCGATTATATATACAAATAACTAGCCTGGATTATTCACGAGTCGATATATTATATAGGTTAAAGAAATTCAGGTGTGGCTGAAGCGACATTAAAGATTTAGCCTTCTGATGAGTGAATTTGATCCTGTGAAATTCACAAGCTGAGGTTGCCGTAGATGCGAGGCGCAGGGTAGGAAGTCGTGGTCCTTCACTACGAATGCCCTGCAACGATGCAGATGCGGCAAGATCAGCTTGCCTGAAAGGTAAAATATGTTTGCATAAATAAGGTTCATTACATGAATTTATATAACAATCGTGTTTATAATAAATTAAACACAGGAAAAAACATGGATCAAGATAAATTTGTATATGAATGCATACATATTTTATGAATGAACAGGATGTTTGACCCACGGATAATAGGGGGAGTTACGCAGGAGCCGAGAAAAATGAAGAAGAATGGCGTTAAAAATCTTTAGCGAGCACAAGCCCTACCTGAATTTCATCTCAGATTATTTCTTTTCTTCTTCCTTGTTCTCTTTCTTCTTCATTTCTTTGACTTCCTGCATCAGATTCTTCCTGGGAGGTCTTTGGTATTTTTGTACTTTGAAATAATCGGGCTTTTCCTGGACAGCCCGGGAATTGTTTCTCTCTTCCGCATCAGCTGTTTCCAAAAATGGATCAAAAGTTACTTTTTTGACTTCTTTTTTGAAGGCAAAAACTTTTTTAACCTGGTCATTGGTCCGGCGCCATATCTCAGCAGGAATCCTTTTCACCTCTTCTGTTCCGTCTTTAAACTCAAACTTCAAGATAAGAGGCATGATCATCCCCCCTACATTGGAAAATGAGATTTCATAATAATTATAACCCGCATTGAGAATTTCTCTTTCCTCATCTGTCAGTGATTCCAGATATTTTTGATATTCCTCTTTCTCTTGAGTGGTTACTTTAAGAGGGTCATATCTATCATAAAAGTCAAGCAGGGTTTCATCCTTTTCCACAGCAGTCTCTTCAATTTCCTTCTTATTCCGGATATTGCTGATATACCTGTCTCTCAAACGTTTTTCTTCCTGCTGGACAATAGCTTTTGCCAGCTCTGGTTCTTTGGTATTGATCTTATACCACCTAACCTCATCTATGGATATATCGACATGGTCGGCGCCAAAAAACCAACCGCGCCAAAACCAGTCAAGGTCTATTCCAGAGGCATCTTCCATGGTGCGGAAAAAGTCAGCCGGCATAGGATGTTTGAACTTCCATCTTTGAGCAAACTCTTTGAAGGCATAGTCAAACAACTCTCTTCCCATGATGGTTTCGCGCAGGATATTAAGCCCGGCAGCTGTTTTGGCATAAGCATTACTTCCTACATTCATGTCAATATCAGGAGCTGTCATAATGGGCGACATATACTTTTTTTCACCTTTCATATATCTAACCATGGTATAAGCCGGGCCACTCCTCTGGGCAAATTCTCTGTCCCATTCCTGCTCTGTGAGATACTCCAGGAATGTGTTCAAACCTTCATCCATCCATGCCCATTGACGTTCATCTGAGTTCACGATCATGGGAAAAAAGTTATGTCCAAATTCATGAATAATCACACCTATAAGGCTGAACTTTAATCTTTCTGAATATGTGCCATCTGGCTCAGGGATACCTCCGTTAAAAGCAATCATAGGATATTCCATGCCACCACCACTTGCAGCAAGTATGGATATGGCTTTGGAATAAGGATAGTCAAAAGTAAATTTAGAATAGATCTTTACGGCGTGAGCCACTGCTTTTGTGGAATATTTCTCCCAAAGAGGATTTCCTGATTTATCATAATAGGACATTGCCAATACGGTTCGATCCCCGAATTTTACGGCCATGGCATCCCATATGAACTTTCGTGAACTGGCAAAAGCAAAATCCCTGACTTTTTGACCTTCAAAAATCCATGTCTTCTTGTCTTTAGACCGCTCTTTTTCATTCTGGACAGCTTCGTCTTCCGTAACAATCATCACTGTGCTGTCCGTAGAATTTTGTGCTTTCCTCAACCGGGTTTGCTGTTCAGCTGTCAGCACCTTGTCAGGATTCATCAAAGTACCCGTAGCACCGAGTATATGGTCTTCAGGAACAGTGATCCTTACTTTGTAATTTCCGAAAGGAAGTGTGAATTCTCCACTTCCCAGAAACTGCCTGTGCTGCCATCCCTCTGCCTCATTATAAACCGCCATTCTAGGGAAAAATTGTGCTATAGCAAAAACATAATTGTTGTCTTCTTCATAATAGATGTAGCCAGATCTTCCGCGAGTTTTCTGCCGGTCATTGATATTGTACCACCACTTTATTTTAAATGAATATTTTGAGCCCGGATTTAAGTCTTGGGGAAGATCTACTCTCATCATGGTATAGACAACCTGGTAAGGAAGATCATTTCCTTGACTATCTTTTACATATTCGATATTGAATCCGCCTTGGAATTGGCTGTGCAGTCGCTGCAGATACCTAAAATACATGGGGTCTGTTATCAGGCCCGGGCTTACTTTGCCTGCAAGAGAATCTTTTTCACGTATGTTCTGATCAAGTTGAAGCCAAAGATATGAAAGTGGATTAGGGGAGTTGTTATAATAGGTTATTGTTTCTTCACCGTACAACCGCTGCTTTTCTTCATCAAGTTTCACTGACATATCATAGTCAGCCCTCTGCTGCCAGTATTTTAAGCCCGGAGCTCCCGAAGCAGTGCGGTATTGGTTAGGGGTGGGCAGTTCTTGATAGAGTTGGCGAAATTGGTTTTCCTGCTGTTCCTCTTCTTGTGCTGATACCATGGAGGTATTCAAAACTAACAAAGAAAAAATGAATAAGAAGCCTAGAGAAATGCTTTTTTTAAACATACTTACCTCCCTATCAAATAATTAATCATATCTATTTTCATATTTTTTGCGATCCAATCCGTGTCATTCAAGTGCCAAGAGTGAAATAAAAAACAGCCCCTTCCCCAGGCTTTCCTTCAGCACGGATAATGCCCCCGTGTTTGTGAACAATCCGGCGGGCCACAGCAAGACCCATCCCAAAACCTGGAAATACCTCATCAGGATTCAATTTTTTAAAGGGAAGGAACATCTCATCAACATCTTTCATATCAAATCCTATCCCATTATCCTTTATATAGTATTCTTTTTTGTTTTTACTCTTTTTGACCCCAAATTCAATTTTTACATTCTTTTCCTTTGATGAATAAATCCAGGCATTGGTAAGAAGATTATCAATCAAAATACTCAGCATCCGGGCATCTCCTCTGACTTCTATTCCTTTTTTGATGATGAACTCTGCTTTTCTTTCAGCACTTCCTTCCTTGAGCTTAACCGCTCTTTTTCTTACCATTTCACTGAGATTGACCTTTTCCAGTTTTAATCTGTCAAACGATAGCTCCGCCAGCTCATTAAATTTTCCAACCATCTTAATCATGCGAAGATTGGCTGCCCTGAGTTTGATGAGCTGATCCTTGCCTTCATCATCGACTTTATCCGCATATTCATTCAAAAACGACTTGCTGAAATTATTAATCTTTTCCAGGGGATCTTCTAAATAATTTGCTGTAGCAGAGAAAAAATCATCTAATTCATTATTCAAAGCCCGGCGATGAACATTTTCTTCCAACTCTGTTATTTTCATATCTTCATGTTGCTTGAGTATCTCTTCAAAGCTTTTTTTCTCTTTTTCTTGCTGCCTCTGTCTAGATTCTTCCTCTTTCTTTTTTTCCGTAACATCACGAAAAGCTGCCGCGATATCTTGGGAAGGAAGTTTATTGATAAAAAATTCTCTCCATCTGTTGTCTCCCTTCTTTAACTTGGAATAAGGAATATATTCCTCTGTATCATTCTGCCATACATTCTTCAGGGCATCCAATAACCCCGAATTCCGAACCTCTGGAAAAACATCAGCGATTTTTTTCCCTGTCAAATCAGCACGGTGTATCCGCTCTAACTTTTCACCTGTATTATTCAAGTCCTTAACAATAAAATTTTCTCCGTTATCAACAGCTTCCAATAAAAAAATACCATAGGCAATATTTTCAAATCTCTCTCTGTATTCTTTTCCTTTTTTTTCCAGCTCAATGACTTTTTTGCGTGCTTTACCCACTTCTTCCAGCTTCATCTCACGCAGGTTTTCTAGGTCTAATAAATACTTCAATCGATCACGTAATATCAGGAATTCATTTTTTTTCTCTTTTTTTATTCGCACTCCAGCTTCATCCGGCCCTGATATTTTCTTAGTTGCTGTGACTAAATTGGATATAGGCTTGGAAACAACCTTTTGAAAACCCCTGGCCAAAAAATAGACCAACACAAATATGAGCAAAAACAAGACACTCATAGTAATGATGGTAATTTTAAGATTGTTTTTCAATTTATCTGTGGAAGCCCGCACAAAAATCTTTCCATAAGTTTGTTCCTCATCTGAGATCGATACCAGGACAACAACATATCCATTCTTAAATTCAAATGGTTTTATTTTTTTTGGATCAGAAGGGACAAACTTTTCTCCAGAACTATGATATGAAGCTAAAATTTTTTCTTCAGGCCCAAAGATGACACTATCCATAACATAGGGTATGGAATGGAATGAGGATAAGCTTTTTTCAAGGCTATTTCGGGCACTAGAAGACATGGCTTCTTTGCAGTATTCGCCTACTAGTTCAGCGTGCCTTTTGACATCATCTATAAATGAAAGTCTGTCTGCTCTGTACTTGTAAAATATGGTTAACCCAAAAGACAACCCCAGACTGATAAACGATATTATCAGAATGATTCCTATAAGCCTGTTACGGATTTTTAAATTCTGAAATAATCTCACTTTAGTCTTTCATACAAACATGTCTTGCCCTGGATTGACTTGACATGAATAATAATCATACTCTAAACAAGCGATCCAATTCAAGTCAGAACCAGGTATGAAAAGAAACTCATCCTAAGTCCAACTTTCCATTGACTGGATATACGGCTTGGAATAATATCATCAACAGATATATTCAGAAATACAAATGAATATAATAATGAAATGAATAAACTTTTTCAGGAGGTAGGGATGAAAAAAGTCATTGGTTTTTTTCTCAGTGTAGTGTTTTTGTTTACCCTTCCGTCTATTTCTCAGGAATACAGATGGTACAAAGGAAATAGTCACTGTCACACTTTAAACTCAGATGGGGACTCATATCCACGTCAAGTCATACGGTGGTACAGAGACCATGGGTATAATTTTTTGGTCATTTCAGATCACAATTTTGTCACTGAAATCAAGTATCTTGACACAGATCCAAACGATAATTTTCTTCTTATCCAGGGGGAAGAAGTCACAGACTCTTATGAAGGAACTCCTGTTCATCTCAATGCCCTCAACACAAATAAAACCATTGAACCTCAACACGGAAATTCAATAACAGAGACTTTACAGAATAATGTTGATGCGATCAACCAAGCTGGAGCAATCCCCCAAATAAACCATCCTAACTGGAAATGGTCTTTTACAGATAAAGAAATATCCTCATTGAAAAACGTCAAACATTTTGAACTATTTAATGTCCATCCTGATTCCAATCTTTTCTCTGCAGGGGGCAAACCAGGGATGGAAGAAATCTGGGACAGGATCCTTTCCAAAAATGTCCTTATGTTTGGGATCGCGTCAGATGATGCCCATCACTACATAGGAGAATTTTCTCCACAAAGAGCAAATCCAGGCACAGGATGGATTATGGTTAAAGCCCAGGAGCTAAGCAAAGAAGCCATTATCAATGCCCTGGAAAATGGGGAATTTTACTCTTCCTTAGGAGTAACCATTAAGAATATTCAAGTCACTGACCATAAATACACGGTGGAAATTGAACCCTACAAAGACGCCGCATATACCACCACTTTCATCGGAAAAAATGGTAAAATCCTTCAAGAATCCTTTGGAACAAAAGCTGAATATATTTTCAGTGGTGAGGAGCTCTATGTCAGAGCAAGAGTGTTTGAATCATCAGGGAGAATCGCCTGCACCCAACCTGTTTTTCTGAAAAAAGAATAAAAATATACCATGGGAAAAATACCAAATGTTTTTGTCATTGTTTTTTTTCTTATCATTTTTTCTGCAGTTTTGACTTGGGTGCTTCCTGGTGGCAGTTATGAAAGAAAGCAGATAGAAATCAATAACACCCAAAGAACCATTATGGTTGAGGGCTCTTATCAAAAAAAAGAAGCCAATCCACAAATTTTAGAAATATTCACAACCCCTTTAAAAGGGTTTATCAAATTAGCAGAGATCAATGGATTCACCAATATGATCATTCCCACTTCAGGTGTCACTATAGGAACTCTTGCCATGGCAAAGATTCCCTATGAAAAATGGTTCAAATGGAATCTACCCATGCAGATGCTTTTCTTTGTCATATCATTGCTTTTCTTGATATGGCCGGTTCTCACTCACTGGCAGTAACAGGAGGAAAAAATGAGTCTAATAAAATATTTCTTTATTTATCTTATAGCTGTATTTATTTTCTTTGTTGTGGACATGATATGGCTTGGGATCATTGCCAAAAATCTATACCAAAACAATTTAAAAGGGCTGCTTCGAGATAAACCCAATTGGATGGCTACCATCACCTTCTACCTTTTATTTATTGTCGGAATCATTATATTTGCCGTGGCTCCAGCCATCAGAAATGATTCTTTTCTCATGGCTGTCCTTTATGGAGGGCTGTTCGGCTTCTTTACCTACGCCACTTATGACCTGACCAACTACGCCACTCTGAAAAACTGGCCTTTTAACATTGTGATCATTGATATCATATGGGGAATAGTCCTGACCGGAATTGTATCAACCCTCAGTTATCTAGCATCAAAAAAAATATTTTAGCTCCTTCTCCATTTTTGGTTCCTGCAAGTTGGCAGGCAACTTTCTTGACATTTCAGGTCCCCCCCCTTATATTAGAACCATTCGTTTGTTTAAGTTCAGCACCAAATAAATATGGGAAAAAAGCAGGATAAAGATCCTTTCTCCATCACTCCCAAGGACATTCTCGATACTGTCAGCGGCATATTGATTGTGCTTAATCAAGATGGGAATATCGTCCACATCAATAAAAAAGGCTGCCAGATTCTGGAATCTCCTGAAAAAGAGATCATCGGAAAAAACTGGTTTGATCATTATCTGCCCAATTCTTGCAGAACAGAAGTTAAAAAAGCTTTCAACCAATTAATGACCGAGGATATCAAACCTTTTGAAAGCTATGAAAACCAAGTTTTGACAAAAAGTGGAAAAGTCAAGACATTTTCCTGGCAGAATACAATTATAAGAGATAAAAAAAGAAATATCATCGGAATCTTAGGTTTTGGAGCAGATATCACAAAAAGAAAGCAGATTGAAGAGAAGCTCAGAGAATCAGAAGCCCATTTTAAAAACTTATTTCATGTGATGGTCGATCCTGTGATTATTGTTGATAAAAAGGGCCAATTTTTGGAAATCACAGATAGAATGGAAGAAATCATTGGATATAAAAGAGAAGATTTCATCGGCAAATCTTTCCTCAATACCAAACTCGCTACAGCAAAGAGCAAAGCCATTATGATGAAGAATCTGACTAAAAGACTGATGGGGATGGAAGTGAAACCCTATGAAGTTGAAATGATCACCAAAGACGGCCAAAAAATTCCATTTGAGATTAATGCTATCAAGATAGATTATAAAGGGCAAGCAGCAGACCTGGTCTCTCTACGAGACATCACTGAGAGAAAAAAGGCTGAAAAAGAAAGAACAAAACATACCAGGGAGCGGGAGTTTATCACAGATATCATTGTTACTGCCAGCCGCATGAAAGATGTGGATGAAATCTGTCAATACGTTGGGGAAGCGATTCAGAAACTCAACAACGGAGCTTATATCGCTGTTTCCTTGTACGATCCTGAATTAAATGGGGTGAGAATCAGGGCCTTGATAGGATTTGAAAAATACATGGACCGACTTATCAAATTGGCTGGAAAGGATCCAAGAAAAACCACCTTTTATCCGGATGAGATGGGCAGCATTTCAAAACTCTATTTTACTGGCAAACTGGAGCTTATTCCTGAGGGGCTGTATAACTTGATGGAAAGGAAAATACCCAAAGCCGTTTGTAAAGTCGCTGAACGGGTTTTAGGAGTAGAGAACATCTTTGCCGTGGGGTTTGCTCTGGAAAAAAAATCCTATGGAGGGATTATCATTTTGATTCCAAAAAGCCAGGATATTAAGCACAAGTCAGCCATAGAAACCATTGCCAGCCATGTTTCTGAAATGATGAGCCGCAGACAAGCTGAAAGGAAAATCGAAAAAAGTCTTCATGAAAAAGAAGTCTTGCTCCAGGAAATCCATCATAGAGTAAAAAACAACCTCACAATCATCTCCGCACTACTCAACCTTCAAGCGGACCAAATTGAGAACAAAAAACAGGCTCTTTCTGCATTTAATGAGACCAAAGACCGAGTTTATTCTATGGCTTTGGTTCATGAAAAGCTTTATAAATCAGAGGACTTCACCCGCATTGACATGAAATCATATTTTGAGAGCATGACCAGACAACTTCTAACAGCTTATGCAGCTAGAAAGAAAATTTCCCTTGAAATAGAGGTTGACCATGTATTTCTCAATATCAATAAAGCAGTCCCCTGTGGTCTCATAATGAACGAATTGATGACCAATGCGATCAAACACGGATTTCCCAATAACCAGGGAACTATAAAAATTTCATATAAGATCACAAAAAATAATCATTATGAATTGGTTGTTCAGGACAATGGTGTGGGTCTGTCTCCAGATATCAACGTCCACAATTCAGATTCACTCGGTTTAAAGTTGGTGAATTTATTAACCAAACAAATTGACGGAAATCTTAACGTATCAAGAAAGAACGGAACCCGGTTCACCATCATCTTTCCTGTTTAAAGACAATGTACAAAACTAAAATCCTTATTGTGGAAGATGAATCTATCATTGCTATGGACTTAAAGCTGAAACTTGAACAGCAGGGATATGATGTGGTCTCTATAGCTTCATCTGCGGATGAAGCGGTCAAAGGCGCAAAAAAGCATAGACCAGAATTAATTCTGATGGATATCCTGCTAAAGGGAGAAAAAACAGGAATCGAGGCTTCAGAACAAATTCAAAAACAAATGGACGTTCTCATTATATATATGACCGGAAATATTCATTTATTAGATGACTTGAAAACTAAGGATCGTAATTACTTCAAAGTTCTCACCAAGCCACCTGCAGAATGGAAATTATTTGATTCCATTGAAAAGGCATTGAATAGATAATAGATATTTTGTGACTGTCTTTCCACAGGATAAAAAATAGGCAAAGCAGTATGATGACAGCATTGTTTTTAAAGAGGAGATACCTGAGAGAATTTTATTCCTTTGTTTTCAAGTGAAGTCCCTAAAGTTCTATCCAATGCGGCAAGAGAAAGATTGTAATCGATTATGGCTCTTATTTCATTGCTTCTGGCATCAGCAAGGTCTCTTTGAAACTGGAGTACGGTGTAATTTGTAGAAAGTCCCACTTCCAATTTTTTCTCTTCAGCTTTAAGAGTTTTCTCAGCTAATTCTCTGGCTGCTTTATAAGCTTGAACCCGCTTATAATTGGATTTGACCTCCCTCACATCATTCCTTATTTCTAAAAAGGCCTGCTGTTCATCCTTCTTTAATCTCAATTTGGCCTGTCTGAAACTGATCTTTGCCTGTGCGAACTGAGCTCTGGAAAAAATAGTCTCCACAGGAATGGATAGAGTCAACCCCACAGACCAGTTCTCATAAGCAAAAGAAAAAGCATCCTCCAAGGCTTTGGTCGCATCTCCTGGGATAGTCCCTACAATGACATCTGTCAGGGGGTTGTTATCTTTATAAAGAATCTGAGTTCCGGATATTCCCGGACTCCAGTACGAAGCCTGTAAATTCAAGCCAGGAAGAAGCTGATTTTTTGCGTAATTCAATTCAATATCCCTACTTTGTATATCAATCCGGCTTGCCTCGAGATCGGGTCGATTCTGCATTCCCAAAGCTAGAGCCTCATCCAGACTAACCTCTTTTTCTTTATAGGTAGGTTTATCCATTGGAACAATATTCTGAACCTTGATCTCTTTTTCAGAAACAAGATTGATAATGGTTTTTAAGGCATCTTGGTTGTTTTTAACCAGGTACTCCGCAGCTATGATGTCCGCTTCTCTAGCAGCTACCTCAGATTCAGCACTCAGAATTTCTATAGGAGCCAACATTCCTACTTCTACCTCTCTTTTATTTTTTGCCAGCAAGTCCCGAGCAAGTTTCAGAGACTGCTTTTTTGCTTTAAGGTTTTCAATGCTGTAGACAAGCTCCCAGTAAGCTTGCTCTACCTCATAGATGGTCTGTATCAATGATTCTTTAAAATGTGCCTCTGATATTTGAGCATTGTTATTCGCAACCAATATTTCTCTGCGGGATACTTTGAATCCAAAATCCTTTAAAAGAGGTTGGGTAAAAGAGAATGAGAGCCTGCTGCCATAACGGGGATTTATGGTCTGAAACTTCTGATTTGTTTCATTTTTGTAAGAATAAAGAGATGCTGAAAAACTTCCTCCAAAGGGAAAAAGCTGTTGTAATTGAACACTGTAATCGTCATACATAGAGGTGATCTGGCCTGCAGCCTCAATCCAAGAATAAGAAGGATTATTGGTCTCCTGTGAGCCGTAATTAAAGGAGAGGGAAGGCAAATATTTTTCTCTCTCTACAGAAGTTGAGATGTCTGCGAGCTCTGGATTCAAAACTTCCACCGCTATATTGAGATTATTTTCCAATGCATATAGAATGCATTCCTCAAGAGTGAGCTGCTTTTTTGTCTCCTGACTGCTTAAGGGGATCACTGATAGAAGAAAAAGCAAAAGGATTATTGCTGTTATCTTTTTATTCATTTCTTATCTCCTCCTCATATATACAGGTCAAAGTTCATCTACTATCCATCCGTCAAGCAGATTAATGGTCCTGCGTCCATAAGATGCATTTTTTTCTGAATGAGTGACCTGAATGATGGTGGTTCCCGCCTTATTAAGCTCTTTGAGAAGCTCCATCACTTCTTCTCCTTCTTTGGTATTCAAATTCCCTGTGGGTTCATCCGCGAGTATCAATTTAGGATTGATAATCACTGCTCTGGCTACTGCCACTTTTTGCTGTTGGCCGCCTGAGAGCTGATTGGGAAAAAGCTTCTTCTTTCCCACAATATTGAACCGATCCAGCATATCACAGACTTTTCCCTTGCGTTCAGAGCTTTTGACCTTTTTATAGAGAAGAGGTGTTTCCAGATTCTCATACACAGTCAGGTCATCAATCAAATGATACTGCTGAAATACGAAACCAATATGATTCTTGTGAAGATCTGTGAGCTGCTTTTCAGTCATCCGGTGCACTGGTTTATCATAAAAATAATACTCTCCTTTAGAGGGCTTATCCAGCATCCCCAGGATATAAAGAAGAGTAGATTTGCCCGCCCCTGAAGGCCCCATTATGGTGACAAACTCTCCTTGGTCAATATGAAGATCTATGTTTCTCAGAGCATAGGTTTTTACAAATCCAGATGAATAATATTTATTGATCTTCTTACATTTAAGCATTCCTGTCTCCCTTAATTAAGACAAATCCCCTATCCTACTGAAAACAAAAAGTTAGCTCTATTTAAGCTGAAGTCTGAACAGCACACTTCCGAGATAGCCAGAATCATTGATCTCAGCAATGTACAACCCTGACTGTATGTGAGCTCTCTTTTTCAGCATGGGTTTGGAGAGATTTTCCAGAAGTTCTCCGGCTTCCCACTTCTTATTGCGGCTGTCGCACAACAATACCGGTGCCTTTTTTTCTACTAATTTTTCTAAAATTTCGCGTAAAGACATAACTTTCTTATCTTTCCTTTTCATTATATTGACAACACACCTTTAAATCATAAATTCTTCTTGAATATTCTCTGAAACAATGTGACCGTCAAAAAGATGTACGATGCGGTGAGCATATTCTGCATAGGCTGGTGAGTGAGTCACCATCACGATAGTGGTCCCGTTTTCATGCAGCTCCCCTAAAATTTTCATCACTTCTTCACCATGCGCTGAATCCAGATTACCTGTAGGCTCATCTGCAAGTATCAATTTAGGCCGAGCCACCACTGCCCTGGCTACAGCCACTCTCTGCTGTTGTCCCCCAGATAACTGCTGGGGAAAATGATTATTTCTGGCCATTATCTCCATCTGTTCAAGGACCTCATTGACTCTCTTTTTTCGGTCTGAAGAGGAATAACCAAGATAAAGAAGAGGAAGTTCCACATTCTCAAACACAGTAAGCTCATCAATCAGATTAAAGCTCTGGAACACAAAGCCGATGTTGGATTTGCGCAAATTCGCCCGTCTCCGTTCAGAAAACGCAGAGACCTCAGTGTCCATGAAATAATAAAGGCCATCAGTTGGCTTATCGATCAGACCCAGGACATTGAGCAGAGTAGACTTTCCACAACCTGAAGGCCCCATCACAGCCACATACTCTCCGGCTTTGATATTTAGATTCACGTTATTCAGAGCTGTTGTTTCTACCTCCTCAGTAGTGTATATTTTTTTGAGGTTTTCGGTTTTAATCATGTTTGTTCTCCTTCTAATAGACTTCTTTTTTTAACCTATTTATATAAGACGCAAATTCATTGCCTTTAGTTTACTTTAAAACCAATCTATCCATGTCTCCAAAGCTTTCATAGGAGGATGTGATGACCTTTTCTCCAGGTTCCAGACCTTCCAAAACTTCATAAACTTCAGGGTTCTGCCTCCCCAGTCTTATCTTTCTTTTTACTGCTGTCTCCTCTGATTTGTCCACCACATAGACCCAGTTTCCTCCTGTGGTTTGATAAAATCCGCCTTTGGGAAGAAGCAGAGCTTCTGAGATGTCTCCCAGCTCCAGCCTTATGTGAAGTGTTTGTCCGCGGGTGATCCCTTCCGGTTCTTCATCCACAAATTCCATATCAACCTCAAACCGGCCTTCTGTGACTTCAGGGTATTTCTTGGTCACTTTAAGCTGGTATTTCTCTCCGGCAAACTCAAATTCCCCTGCACGGCCCACTTCGACCCGGGCGATATAATGCTCATCAATCTGAGCTCTGACTTTGAAACCTTCAAAAACATCGATCTGTCCGATGTTTTGACCAGCTGATTTAGACTGGCCGATCTCAGCATCCAAAGAAGTGAGATGACCGGAGACCGGGGCTCTAATGGTCAATTTTTCCAGCCTGCTTTGTATGATTTCCAGATTACTCTGCATTCTTTCCACCTGTCCTTCCAATGCTTTGATCTGACTTTTCCTGAATTCCAAATCTTTTTGCTGGCTCTCTACTGTCAACTCCCTGCGCTTTTGTAGATATTCATACTGATCTCTGGCAATTTCATAATCATGTTCAGAAATCAAATCATCCGCATACAGTTTTTGGTACCGTTCGAATGTTCGCTTCTGCTGCTGAAGGTCATTATCTATATTGGCTAGCTCCTGACTGAGCTGAAGTCTGTATCGTTCCATATCCAATCGAGTATTCCGAAGATTATTGACCTGTTGGAACAATTCAGCCTCTCTCCACATACTGTTTATCAATAAGTCAGTATTAGCCAATTTTAATATCTTATCTCCCTTTTCCACCACATTCCCTGCCTTAATATAGATCTCCTCTACGGTTCCTCCTTCTTCCGCACTCAAATAGAATTGATATATAGGAAGAACATTTCCCATAACAGGTATAAACTCTTGGAATGGACCTCTTCTCACTATGGAGATAGTCAGCCTCTCTGCTTTTACATTTAGAGTGGACTCCCTCACTCCAAAAATGAGCATGTAAACCACTGCAATCACAAACAATCCTGCAGCAGCAAAGGTTGCGATTTTCTTGGGGGGCCACTTCTTTTTCTTTATTTTTCTGTCCATTCCCATGTTATATCTCCTTAACCTGGCCTATTCATAAAAAAATGGCGATGCTTTTATTGGCTAGTGAATAACCTAGGTTTATAAATCTAATTTTTTTCCTTAGTAATAGTTTCATTTTTTTTCACCTGATTAACAATGCAATTATTATGCCATATCCAATGTCCAGGGAAACCACTCTGATAAACCTAGTTTCCTCTTATTAAAGTGTTCAATGTAGAACAAAGACTGTTCAATATCGAACAGTTTGTGTATAATATATTAAGATTGATATGCTTGCTAGTCAGGAATAAAAAGAGGCACATATCTTGCATCTTTAAATAAAGAAAAGTTGAAAATATTCAAATGCTAAAAGAAAATTTTTCTGGTTCAATCACCAGTCGAGGTTACTGCAGGCTTCATGAAATTCAGGTGTGGCTGAAGCGACATTGAAGATTTAGCCTTCTGATGAGTTTTTTGAGGATATCCGGCGAAGCCGGACGGCGAGTATGTTTGACCCACGAACGGGGGGGAGTTACGGAGCCGCCGAGAAAAACGAAGAAGAATGGCGTTAAAAATCTGAACGGAGCACAAGCCATATCTGAATTTCATATCGGCTTGCCCTTAAGGTAAAAAAATGGCGATTAATATTGAAAATAAGAACATGAAAAAAGAAAAAATCATTGCCATTGAAAAAATCTTACATATCGCAAAAATGAAATCAATAATGAAAACATCGCCATTTTTTTATGATTGGCCAGAAAAAATGGAGATTTGATAATGAAAAAAAATTCAGGAAAAGTTTTGGTCATAGATGACGATGAAGATATCCTTCAGGCAGCCCGCCTTCTTCTCAAACAGCATGCGCGCCAAGTCCATACTGAAAAAACTCCTGACCTTATTCCCACACTTTTAAAAAATGATAGTTATGATGTCATTTTTTTAGATATGAATTTTGCCAAAGGAGCCACCAGTGGAGAAGAAGGATTCCACTGGCTTGACAAAATCCTCGAATGTGACCCCAGTGCTGTGGTGGTCCTCATCACAGCCTACGGAGATGTGGAGATGGCTGTTCGGGCCATTAAAGAAGGGGCAACGGATTTCATACTGAAACCCTGGCAGAATGAGAGACTAATCGCTACTTTTTCCACTGCAATGAATCTAAGGCGAAGTCGCACAGAAGCCAAAAATCTTCGCTCCAAACAAAAGCAGCTCAGTCAGGATATGGATCAACCTTTTCATGAATTTATAGGAAGAAGCCCTGGTATGCAGAAAGTTTTTTCTGATATCCAAAAAGTAGCTCAGACCGATGCAAATGTACTTATTCTCGGCGAGAATGGAACAGGCAAAGAATTAGTGGCAAGGGAACTCCACCGGCAGTCCCGGAGAAAAGGAGAAATCTTTATCAGTGTGGATATGGGGGCTTTGAGTGAAACTCTTTTTGAGAGTGAACTTTTTGGCCATGTGAAGGGAGCTTTTACAGATGCAAAAGAAGACCGTGCCGGGAGATTTGAAATTGCTTCCGGAGGAACTCTTTTCCTCGATGAGATTGGAAACCTTCCCTTGACTCTCCAGGCTAAACTGCTCACTGTCATTGAAAACAGAAAGGTAACCCGTCTGGGATCAAACAAACCTATAGAAATCGATGTTCGCCTTATATGTGCCACTAATATGGATATACTTGAAATGGTAACCAATGATAAATTCAGGCAGGATCTTCTCTATAGAATAAACACCGTTGAAATAAAAATACCTCCTCTAAGAGAACGAATAGAAGATATTCCTTTATTAGCAGAACATTTTCTAAACATCTATTCAAAAAAATATAAAAAACCCATTAATAAAATAAACCCTTCCACTATTAAGCGGTTGGAAAAATACACATGGCCAGGAAATGTAAGAGAGCTTCAGCATGCTATGGAACGAGCGGTTATTATGAGTGAATCCAAATCTTTACAGCCCACGGACTTCTTCTTTTCCTCTCAAAAAACAAAAGAAGACTCCTTGGTATACGAAGATCTTAACTTAGCAGAGCTCGAAAAACTAGCCATACATAAAGCATTAAGTAAACACAGAGGAAATATCTCTCAAGCATCCAAAGAACTCGGCGTATCCAGGGCTTCTTTGTACAGAAGAATGGATAAATATGGTCTATAAAAATTTCAGAATTAATTGCATCATCCGTATTTTAATTCTTGCTTTAACCATTTTTGTTTTCTTCCTTATTCTCACTCAAACCCAATTATACAGCGCTTTGATCATAATCGGTTTTCTCATTATTTATCAAGTATATGCTTTGATTCATTATGTTGAAAAGACCAATAGAGACCTCACCCGTTTCCTCCAGTCTATCAAATACAGTGATTTTTCCCTAACATTTAAAAACGAAAAAAGGGGCAGATCATATGATTCACTGAAGAATTCCTTTACCGAAGTGATAAATGCCTTCAGAAAAACAAGGACAGAAAAAGAGGAACAAGCCCGTTATTTACAGACTGTGGTCAAACATGTAGGAGTAGGATTGATTGTTTTCCAACCGAACGGAGAAGTCGAACTTATCAACAAAGCTGCCAAAAAAATCCTTGGAATCAACCAACTCAAAAACATAAAATCTCTCAAATCTTTGAGTAAGAACCTGGTCAAAACACTTTTTGCCCTCAAGCCAAGAGAAAAAGCCACCTTAAAGGTCGAAATAGACAATGAATTCCTTCAACTTTCGCTTTATGGAACAGAATTTAAACTTGGAGGGAACAAATATTCACTGATCTCATTACAAAACATCCAAAGTGAACTGGAAGAGACAGAAATAGAAGCATGGCAGAAGCTCATCAGAGTTCTTACTCACGAAATAATGAATTCTGTAACTCCTATATCATCTCTGGCTTCCACCATAAACGGATTGGTCAACCATAACATGGTATCTGAATCCTTGACAGATATCAAAGATGCGGCCCAGACAATCAAGAAAAGAAGTCAGGGATTGATGCACTTTGTAGATGCCTATAGAAATCTGACCTTAATCAAAAAACCGAATTTTAAAATATTCCAAATCAAAGAACTTTTCTCCAGAGTGGAAAAACTGATGCATACAGATTTTAAAGAGAGAGGAGTCTGTTTTAATGTAAAAGTAGAACCACGGACACTTGAACTCACTGCAGACACAGAGCTTCTCGAACAAGTGCTAATTAATCTTCTGCTAAATGCTCAACAGGCAGTGACTGGCCAGAAAAATGCTGCGGTTAACCTTGATGCAAGATTGGATAAAAGAGGAAAAATCGTTATTGAAGTTAAGGACAACGGACCTGGTATTCCAAAAGAAAATCTCGAAAAAATTTTCATCCCTTTCTTTTCCACAAAAGAAGGAGGATCAGGGATAGGACTCAGTCTCTCCAGGCAGATTATGCGGCTCCACAATGGCTCTATAAACGTACATTCCAGACCTGGCTCTGAAACGTCTATCATTCTCAATTTTTAATCAGATCTGTCAAAATCGTCCTTTATTTTTCCGGCCCTCCTCTTATTCACCACTTTTTTGAAAAACAACTCTTTTCCCCAAGCCAGTACCCCATAAGTTCCACTGTATTTTTTTTATCATAATTTTTGCTATATTCAGGGATTCTAATGCCATATGAGAGCTAAAGCTATCCATAAACATCTGTGCTGTATCCCTGTCTTTTTTAAAAAGTTCCTCAAGTTTTTGGTCCAGCTCATTCCTCATCTTCATAGCTTTTTCTTCAAACTGTCTCCACCTTTTTTTTATATCTTTATGCAAGATTCTGTAATCTGAATCCACAAGTCCGCTCAACACACCAAACACACATGAAGCTGATTCAAAATCAAGCTGATTGATATCCTCTGGTAAATTGAAGTTATATTCAGCCGCATTCATGGATTCTCCTCTAAATTCAATAGGAGCATTTTGATAAGCTGGAGGAATCGTTCTTGTCCCAAGATACCAGGGAACAAAACCACTGCTGCAGGGAAGACCTAAAGCTCTCCATATGACCGTTCCTACTTCAGGGGGAAACCAGGAACGCTGTTCCACCAGTGTTGTTCTGTGAGTGCCAAAACAGCAGATGGTCCTCTCTCCTGTTTTATGCGGCGATTTTTCATAGCCATCAGATTTGTCCAGTTCGGTGCCCTCATAATGACTTCTGAAAATTTCCATGATATCAAAAACACTGAGCTTTCTATCCGGTTTTGTTGAGACAGGCATCTCCCCATTCTCTGCTTGCTCAAGGGTCAGAGGAAATTCTTTATTGACCTGTTTTGCCATACTCCACTGTCTTCTTGTGTTCGAGCTTGCTTTGTGAATTCTTTCAGGTGCATAAGCTTTAGCAAAATCAAATTTTCCCTCTCTTTCAGGATCATACCAGCCTCTCTTTTCTGCATAATTTATTAATTGTGGGCTGCAAATAAAATCTTCTTCATCCTCAGGATCAACCTCTCTTATAGAAAAAGTATTAGCGATGAACACCACCTCATCTTCTTTTACTCTCCGAGCTACATACTGTTTGCCCCTGACCATCTGAAGCTGCCAAGCCTCATTCGGACCCACGATATTCAAGTTTCTTCCACTGGCCCGGTATCCGTACTCATCCAGAATTTCTGCAGCAATCTCTACGGCTTGTCTTGCTGTCTTTGCCCTTTGGGCAAGTATAAACCTCAAGTAAAAACCGATCCCTCCGTTTTTAAGGCCTCCTCTTTTTTCAACCGCTTCTACGGAATCTTCCTTAGAAGCGCATCCATTGCTTCCTAAAGCCACTCCCCATTCATTGATCACCATATTGGAAAAACTTGTTCTAGGGCACTGATCCCAGAAATAGGCGTATGTCATGCGGACCTGGGAAATTTCAGCTCCGTTGGTGAGTTTTATGACAGTCCCTTCAGTGTGATACTTCCTTGGAATATACCATAAATAATCCATACTTCTAGGAGAATCATCTTCTGTTTTGGCAAATATGATGGATCCGTTAATTGTAGTCATTTTTCCTGCAATAAGAACCGTACAAGAAAATAGGTGTTGATACTGAGAAAAAAGAAACAATATTAAGACCATAAAAATGACTTTAAGACTATTGAATTTATAGGCAATCATGATCCCTCTCTTTGAGAGAAGCATAAAAATTCATTCTGATTTTGTCAAATGTCTATGTTTTTCCTATCTATTTACTGTCGCTTCTCTTATATGCTACTATGTGTATTCAATCTCAATTATTAAGGTGAGTTCAAATATGAAAACAACTAAGTCTCTTTCCTGTTTGTTTTTGGCCTGTCTCTTTGTCTTCCCCAGCTGCTCAAACAAAAAAGCATTCTATAGAGCAAACGCCGAACATAGGGAAGCTAAAGATATCAATCCTAATTTATTAAAAAACGACAGAAATAATAACCTCTACTATCACAAAGAAATTGTGACTTTCAGATTTGAGACAAGAAACGATTCTCTCAACATAAAAAGCAAATTGTCAGGAAATCTAAACATCAATTTCAGCTGCATTTCTGATGAAAAAGGAAAACTTGTGGTATCAAAATCAACTTCAGAAACAGACATTAATCCAGATTCTCAAACCAGAATTCCATTAAAAAAAGGCTACAATGACATAAACTTCTCTTTTGATCTTAAAAAAGAACAGAATATGATGATAAAAAACCCGGATGGTCTGGATATCATATTTTCGAAACCCATTATATATAAGTCCACTCCTGCGGAAAAAAGAATCAATATATTCCTTATATCTGTTGATACCTTAAGTTCTCTTCACATGAGCCTTTATGGATATCATCGAAAAACAACACCTAATATCAACCAATTTGCTCATGACTCAGTTGTTTTTTTAAACGCGTTTTCCAATTCTTCCTGGACAGTAACTTCTCATATGAGTTTGTTCACTTCTCTGCATGAACACCAGCACCGGGTTGAAGAAAGGGCTGAATATGATATAAAAAATCAGGAATTGATACGTGTGAAACCTCCTGCTATTTACCCTTTATCATATAATGTCCCTTTTCTAATCGAAGACCTGTCAAACAAATTTGTAACCCTTAGTTACAACGGAGGTGTTAAGGTGGATGCTCTTTTTGGCTTTTATAGAGGATTTGACCTGTACTGGAGCAATGACGACCTTTTCTCTCCCAAAGCCTCTGCAGTGATGTTTGATGAAGCAAAAGATAAGTTAATAAAATCAGAATTCCCCAAAGCTTTTTATTTTCTGCACACCTATCATGTTCACGCACCACACAATCCACAAACAGAATTCCTAGATAAGATACCCAGAGAAACCAGTATAGAAAAATTCGATTTTAACACAGATCTGGGGGGCAATAGATGTATATTTAGAGAAGTTGATCAAGAGTTTACTGAAGATATAAAAGCATTGTATGATGCTGAAATAATAGGTTTTGACCATTATTTCGGAGAGTTTATCAATTTTCTAAAGAAAAATAATTTTTATGAAAATTCCATGATCATCCTGACCTCAGATCATGGAGAAGAATTTTTTGAACATAAAAGATGGGCTCACGGTTCTGACTTATACAACGAACAGATTAAAATTCCCATGTTGATAAAGTTTCCAGAAAATGATTTCAAAGGAAAAAAGATAAGAGAAAATGTCAGCCTTCAAGATATTCTGCCCACTATCATGGATTTTTACAATGTAAAATACTCCAATAACATCAGAGGACATTCTCTTATTCCTTTGATAAAAAGAGACAAAACTCTAGATAGACACATCGTATCTTCCATATACAAATTCAAATCATTTGAATTATTACCTGGGAAAATAGCTGTTATAAAAGATAAATATAAAATCATATTTAATAAGAGATACACTCAAGAAACTTTTAAATATTTTAAATATCCTCCTCCCAGCATAGAGTCCTTCGTTGAACTCTATGACCTAGAAGAAGACCCCGGAGAAAGAAATAACCTGTTCTCAAAAAACATCCCGCAAAAAGACCCCCTATTTGATTATCTAAAAAAAATAATGGAGGAAATGGACAAAACAAAAAGAATGGAAGTTAGAGAAGAAAAAATATCTAAAGAAATGCTGGAAAAATTAAGAACCCTAGGTTATATCGACAAATAATTTCCATTCACTTCATGCGCCTCATACATGGAAAGAAAAATTCTTTCTTCCATGGAAAAAAAGCCAAATCACTTCTCTTGCAACATTATTTATTGTATATTTTTATATAAAGTTTCCTTAAATGAAGTACGTTGAAAAATCAATAAGAGTTGTTGACAGGATATCCTCTTCATATCTTGACTTAGTATTAAAATTCATTTCTCATAGAAAGCACTTTGATTCTTTTGTCCGAAGGATAGAAGATAAAAATATCAATAAGCTTCACAATCCAAAAAATTTTCTCATTGTTCCTGATATCAATATTGGGGATGCCCTAAACCACCAACCTTTTATAGAAATCTTAAAAAAATACTTTCCTGAATCAAAAATCCATTATATCTACAAGAAAAAAGCATTCTCTCTCATCAAAGCTAATCCATACGTAGATGTGCATCATCCTTTCTTTACCCATAGCGGAGTCCCTTCTCCAGAAGACCTTGATATATTGAAAAAGATTTTAATTAAAAATAATTATGAGATTATTTTTAATTTCTGTCCCTATATGCCTTTCTCTGCATTAAAATATAAAACAGGAGTGGTGATTCATCCCATAAGGCTTATCGGCAGAATAATAAGGGAATATAGTTCAAACAATCATAAAGCACATATAGCACTCCAGCTAAATCTATTTGGAAAAGAAATTGCTTATCGAATCAATCCCTCAAGATTTAATGAAAATAAGAATATAGATAAAACTTTCCAATATAAAATATATACCTACAACGAACTTTTTCTTAGAGCAGAAAAAACAGCAAACAGATTAGGGATCCTTCCCCATAAAAAAATGGTGTTTTTTAATCCTGATTCTTCCTCCCCATATACTCTAATCCCTCTAAGAATCCAGGTCCAAATTATGAGAGCTGTTTTATCTATGCCTTCGGTAGGGCAAGTCCTTATGAATAAAGGCAGGTCATATCGAAATATAGAAAAAAACATCCTCAATCAACTTCCCGAGGAACTAAAAAGAAAAGTCATTATTTTGCCCATAGACACACCTCTCGACATTTATACAGCTCTTACTGACAAAGCTGACATTTTCATTTCAGCAGATACCGGACCAATGCACCTTTCAGCTGCAGAAAAAATCATTGTAGACTCAGAACAAAAATACCGAAATCAAACCGCATTGATTGGAATATTTGGTGCCACCCCCAGCAAGCTGTACGGATATGATTCTTTCTCAAATGTTCATATAGATACAGCTCAGAATGCTCCGGCTAAGGCATTTGAAGGACATCCCCCTTGTAAAAATCTAACATGTATTGACAAGGCTTTTAAAAAATGTTCTCCAATACGATGTTTTGAAGGTATAGATCCTGAGGAAATCATCAGTTATATCCAATCCCTCCTGTAATCCAGGGCTATTCACGAGCCGAGGTTGCGGCAGCTTAATGAAATTTGGGTATTGCTGAAGCGACTAAATTCGGCAAAAAGCAAAAAGCTAATGGCAAAAGGCAATAATAGAATAATTTTAGATGCTGTATTTTTACATTTCACGTTTTACGTTTCTCTTTTCCCATCTCATCGATTTTATGAATAGTTCAAGTTAGCATGGACTATTCACGAACCGAGGTTGCGGCAGATGCGAGCCGCAGGGCATGAAGTCGTGGTCTTTCACTACGAATGACCTGTAACTAAGCAGATGCCGTAAGATCGGTTCGCCTAAAAGGTAAAATCAGCCTGCCTTAAAATTTAAATATCAAAAAGAAATAATGAGATAAACTCTGTTTGTTAATACAACTACAAAAGACAATGGATCACGAGATATGAATGGGGGGTGCAGGCTGATTTTATGAATAGTTCAAGTTAGTAGTCGTTGAGAAAAGACTTTAGCTTTTGTCTCCGTCGAGGTCCTCTTAATTTCCTCAAGGCCTTGGCTTCAATTTGTCTTATTCTTTCTCGTGTGACTTTGAACTGCTGACCCACCTCTTCAAGAGTGTGTTCATTCCCGCTTCCCAATCCAAAACGCATTCTCAGGACTTTCGCCTCTCTTTCCGTTATTGAATTCAAAACTTCTTCGATTTTTTCCTTTAAGGTAATATTAACAACAGTATCCGGAGGAGAGGGCAAAATCTTATCCTCTATAAAATCACCTAATTGGCTGTCGTTATCATCTCCAATTGGAGTTTCCAGGGAAATCGGCGCTTGGGAAAGCTTAATGATTTTCCTCACTTTGCTCACAGGCATATCCATTCTCTTAGCCAATTCCTCACATTTAGGTTCATGTCCCTTTTCCTGAACAAATATCTGAGACTGCTTAATCAATTTATTTATGGTCTCGATCATATGAACTGGGATTCTTATGGTCCTTGCTTGATCACAAACAGCCCTTGTTATAGCCTGCCTAATCCACCAGGTGGCATAGGTCGAGAATTTATACCCCCGTTTGTATTCGAACTTATTTACAGCTTTAATCAATCCAGTATTCCCTTCTTGAATCAAGTCTAAAAAGTGGAGTCCTCTGTTTATATATTTTTTGGCAATAGAAATGACTAACCTTAAATTCGCTGCTACCAACTCTTCCTTAGCTTGTTCGCTCATCTTCTGTTCCATCTTGATGGCACGCATGATCTTTTTCATCCCATCAAAATCAACTCCTACATCTCCCTCTATTTCATTGAATAGTTTTTCAATTTCTTTTATCTGCTTCCTGATATAAAGTTTTTTCTTTCTCTTTCTTTTGCGTCTGTATTTTGCCTCCAATTCTTCCTTGGCCTCCTCAAGTCTGTTCATACTCTCTAACTTGAAGCGCAGATTCTGGATGGCTTGTTCAATAATCTCAGGCTTTATCTGAAGAGAACGCATCAACATATTTATTTTAGCAAGAATCCGAAGACGTTTTGTTTTCTTTTGAGCTGACGTTGCAATCTGTCCCAACTCCAAATAATAATCCTTGATTTGTGATATTATAGTGAATATTCGCTCTTCTCTCCCGTTAGAAGACTTTCCATGCGGGCTGCATTCATCGCAATCAAATAAATTATTTAGGGCTCTACTGTTATATTCATACTTTTCTTGGGCATCACAAATCAATTCAAACAAAAACGGAGTAGTGGAAAGCACTTTCAAAATATTTCTTTCGCTTCTCTCAATTTGCCTGGCAAGAGCCACTTCGCCTTGCTTTGTTAAAAGAGAAACGCTTCCCATCTCCTTTAAATAGAGCTTCACAGGGTCCGTGGTTCTTTCAATCCCCCTAATCCGTGTTTTTTCTGTTTTTCTGGGTTGCTGTTTGATTTCTCTTTGTCTGTTCCTTATTCTTATCTTATATCGGTCTAAAGACTCGATAAACTTATCAAATTCTTCTTCAGTATCAAATCCCTCTTCAAGCAAACCGTTGATCTCTCTTAAATAGAGATAACCTTTTTTTCTGCCTAATTGAAGAATTTTGCGAATTCTATCGCGGGATTCTGTTTTTATTTTTTTTCTATTTTTAACTTTAGTTTGAGTGAAGAATTCTGGATTGCTTGCCATGTGTTAGACTTTTTCTCCTTTTAGCTTGGTTTGGGTTGGTATGGCTTTTTTCTGTTTAGGCAATTCAAGTCTTTTCTATTATCTATAAAAAGACAATTCATAGGACTTAAAAATTCATGGAATCAAAACAGAGAATATATATCGCAATTTTCATTGATTATAGATTATCGCATATTCTCAGATAAGAATCAAATTTTCTGCCGCCAAAAAAAAATTTTAAACACAAATATTCCGCTGGTCAGAGGCAAAGGATTATTATCAGTTTGAATTTATCTGCGTAAAAGAGTAAACTATATATTGGTTAGTTCCTTCATGCACAGCCATAAATCTTCAAAAAACAAAATTATCGTAGTTTCCAATCGGCTTCCTGTAAGTGTCAGCAGAAAAAGGAAACAAATCAAATTAAAGGAAAGCCCAGGAGGTCTTGCTACAGGGCTCCGTTCTCTAAAACAGCAAAAAAAGGTTTTGTTTATTGGATGGCCTGGTTATATTCCCAGAAATCATAAAGAAAAAAGTTATATTAAAGAACGCCTGATTAACGAACATCTGTGTTATCCTGTTTTTCTCAGCCGCTCAGAAATAGACCACTACTATTATGGATTCTCAAACAGGACTTTGTGGCCTTTATTCCATTATTTCTCCTCATATAGTACGTTCGAGGAACCAGAATGGAAAGCCTATCAAAGAGCCAATCAAAAATTTTTTCAAGAAGTGATAGAAATAGCCAACCCAGATGATACCTTCTGGGTCCACGATTATCATCTCATGCTTCTTCCCAAGCTAGTGAGGAAAATGTTTCCTCAAAGTTCTATAGGATTCTTCCTTCATATCCCTTTTCCTTCATCTGAAATATTCAGAATACTGCCCTGGAGGACAGAAATCTTGGAAGGACTATTAGGAGCTGATCTTCTCGGATTCCATACTTATGAATACGCAAGACATTTCTTGAGCAGTACTTTAAGGCTCCTGGGTTATGAACATGAATTTGGTTCCATTTCAATAGGTGACCGTATCGTCCGAGTCGACAACTTCCCCATGGGGGTAGATATTGAAAAAAACAATAAACTCCTTGCTGATCCTGAGGTCCAAGAAGAAACAGAACAGTGCAGAAGGCGAATCGGAAAAGACAATAAAATCATCCTTTCTGTTGACCGACTGGATTATTCTAAAGGCATCCCACACCGGCTGAAAGCATTTGAATCTTTTCTCGCCAAATATCCAAAATGGCGAAACAAAATCACTTATATCATGCTGTGTGTTCCTTCTAGAACAAAAGTGAGCCATTACAAACAATTGAAAAAAGAAATCGATAGGCTTGTGGGAAACATAAACGGCAAATTCGGAACTCCAAGCTGGACCCCTGTCAATTATATCTATCGCTCACGTCCATTTAAAAAGCTTATTTCTCTGTACTCAGCCGCTGATATCGCTCTGGTTACCCCTGTACGAGACGGCATGAATCTGGTCGCCAAGGAATACGTGGCTGCCAAAAATGATAACAACGGAGTTCTTATCTTAAGTGGAACCGCCGGAGCTGCAGAGGAACTGGGAGAAGCTTTGATAGTCAATGTACACAATAAAAACGAGATCGTTGATGCCATAAAAAAAGCACTCACCATGCCCCAAAAAGAAAAAAAATCTCGCATGGAGACCATGAGGAAACGGATCCTGGAATATGATATAAAACGATGGACTCAGAGCTTTATAGAAAGTATTGGAGAGACAAAAAATATCCAAGCCAGCCGAGAGCATCGAAAACTAAACAAACAGTGGAAAAAGAAAATCATATCTCAATATAAGAAAAGCAAGAAAAGGCTCCTGCTTCTTGACTATGATGGAACTTTGATATCATTTTCAAAAAAACCAGAAGAGGCCAAACCCGATAAAGAATTAAAAAGACTTTTGATCTCTCTTTCCAATAAGACCAATAATAGATTGGTCATTATAAGCGGAAGAAAGAAAGATACCATGGAGAAGTGGCTGGGTAATATCCAATGTTCTCTAGTCGCTGAACACGGGGCCTGGATTAAAACCTTTCCTGATGGCCAATGGGAAAAACAGGGAAGCCTTTCTTTCGAATGGAAAGACCGGATAAAACCAATACTTAAAAATTATGAATCCCGGGTTCCTGGCTCCTTTGTAGAAGAAAAAGAATTCGGCCTTGCCTGGCATTACCGCAATGCTATTCCTGAGTTAGGAGAAATACGATCCCATGAGCTTTTTGATAATCTTAATGAATTTTTAGCAAATATCAATCTTCAATTAATGCACGGAAACAAGGTCATTGAAGTCAGAGTCGCAGGTATTAATAAAGGGATGGCTGCCAATCACTTTTTAAGAATAGAAGATTGGGATTTCATCCTCGCCCTTGGTGATGATTGGACCGATGAGAATCTGTTTAAAGACCTTCCTGACAAAGCGTTTTCCATAAAGGTGGGATATGGGACCACTCAAGCCCGTCTGTTTATTGATTCTCCAAATGCCTGCCGATCCCTTTTACGCGACCTATCCAAAACCTGACTATTTGCCTTTTCCATTTATCATTTCACATTTATCTAACCTGACCCATTCATAAAAAAATGGCGATACATTCATTATTACCCTGGATTATTCACAAGCCGA
>Ga0180434_10000731_pt1 | contig 48116 bp, 50 predicted proteins | sample SS_ome_7_FD_132453 | JGI IMG/M metagenome (GOLD analysis project Ga0180434, IMG submission 132453) | Hypersaline lake sediment archaeal communities from the Salton Sea, California, USA - SS_1_D_2 metaG | ecosystem: Environmental > Aquatic > Non-marine Saline and Alkaline > Hypersaline >... | reverse complement strand
CGGCGGCGGTCACTCCCTGGTTGACTTCAAGTTCCGCAATCAGGTTCGGGCTGCAAACGGCGTCCACGGCCAGGGCGCGAACAAAACCGGACGTCGGGGTGAGGATGAGGTGGTATACCTGCCCGCGGGCACGGTGGTGAAGACCCATCCCGACGAGAATCTCATCTTTGATTTTTCCCGGGAAGGCATGGAACTGGCGATCGCCAAGGGCGGCCGGGGCGGCCGGGGAAACAGCCACTTCAAGTCATCGGTCCGCCAGACACCCCGTCATGCCGAGAAGGGACAGCCGGGCGAATCGATCAAGGTGGTTCTGGAGCTGAAACTCATCGCCTTCGCCGGTCTGGTCGGCATGCCGAATGCCGGAAAATCCACGCTGATCTCGCGAATCAGCGCGGCCCGTCCGAAGGTTGCGGATTACCCCTTCACCACCCTGAACCCGCACTTGGGGGTGGTGTATCAGGACCATGACAGTCTGGTGATCGCGGATATCCCCGGGATCATCGCCGGTGCCCATCGCGGTGAGGGCATGGGACTGGAGTTCCTGCGTCATGTGGAACGAAACGAGGTTCTCGTTTTCCTGATCGACATATCGGGAACGGATGGAACCCGTCCTCCGCCGCTGGATGAATTTCGCATCCTGCGTGAGGAAGTGGGAGCCTACCGCCGGGGGCTTCTGCGCAAGAGGTTCTTCGTGGCCGGCAACAAGGCCGATCTGCTGCAGGAGGGAGACAGGCAGGGCGCCGATGCCCTGCGGATGTTCTGTGAGAGGGAAGGCATCGTGTACCTGGAGATTTCGGCGCTGAAGGAGATCAACCTGGCGCGGTTCAAGGCACAGCTGTTCGCATTTTACCATGGAAAATAGAGTGGGGCTTCTGGGAGGGACCTTCGATCCCGTGCATGCGGGTCATATCGAGCTGGGCCGAAACATGCGCACGGCCTTCTCGCTGGATCGCGTGTATTATATCCTCTCGGCCCGTCCCCCGCACAAGCAGGGACGCCCGGTGACGGCGGCCCCGCTGCGCTGGCGCATGCTGACCGTCGCGTTGAAGCCGTACCCCGAACTCGTTGCGAGTGATCTGGAGCTCAGACGGTCGCGCCCCTCGTGGACCGTGGATACCGTGGACATTCTGCAACGGGACCATCCGGGGGCCCGCTTCTATTTCATCTCCGGAAGCGAGGGATTTTTAAAAATCCGAACGTGGAGGGATTATCAACGTCTGCTGAACATGGTATCCTTCATCGTGTTGCTGCGACGTTCCTCGGATCGACCCAAGGTGGTCAGACTGCTGAACGAGGAGGGCCTGTCGCCATGTTCGGCGGATTCCGTCGCCTGTCCGGACTGCCATGTGTTCCTGCATGGGTACGGATCCGAACACCTGGAACTCTCTTCCACCGAGATCCGGGCGCGCGTCCTGCGGGGCGAGGAGATCGGAGGACTGGTTCCTCCGGAAGTCAATCGAATCATCAAGGAGAACGGACTCTATGGATGCTGAAGCATACCGGGCCACCATGGCGGATCTGCTGCGGCGGAAAATCCCCTCGGTGGTCAAGGAGGTCGTGACCGCCGCTATCGATAAGAAGGCGGAGAAGACAGTGGTGATCAACTTGAAGGGAGTCACCGAGATGACCGATTTCATCGTGATCTGCCACGGTCAATCTTCAAGGCAGAATCGGGCCATCGCCGACGAAATCCAGCACCGCCTGCGGGAGAAGTTCAGGCGGAAGGCCTTCGGGGTGGAAGGGAAAAACAGCACGGACTGGATTCTGCTCGATTACGTCGATTTCGTGGTGCATGTCTTTTCGCAGGAAAACCGGTCCAAGTTTTCCCTGGAAAAGTTATGGATGGATGGAAAAAGATACGATTTTTTCCGGGATTGAACGGCTTAGAGATCCGCGTTCCCTGAGGATCAAGGAGACTCTGAAGGCGGTCGCGGATCTCGGTACGACCCTGTTTCTTTTCGGTGAAACCGGGGTCGGCAAGGATTTCTGGGTTCACTACCTGTATCATATCGGTTCCCTGAAGACGATTCTGAATTTGAACTGCGGGGATGTCCCGGAAAACCTCCTCGAGAGCGAGTGGTTCGGATACAAACGCGGGGCCTTCACGGGCGCGGACCGGGATTACGACGGCAAATGGAGGAAGGCCGAGGGAGGCATTCTGTTTTTGAACCAGATCGACCTGCTCAGCCTGAACCTCCAGGCACGTCTGCTGCGCATCATCGACCGAAAACGGTATTTTCCCCTGGGGTCCAATGAGGAACGTGAGGTGAATGTCCGCTTTGTCTTCGCCGCCGATCACGACATCGAGGAGAAGGTGCGCCACGGCGAGTTCCGGCAGGATCTCTTTTATCGGATTTCCGCCTACGCCATTCAGGTTCCACCCCTGCGGGAACGGCGCAAAGATATTCTGCCGCTGGTACGGCATTTCGCCGCGGAAAAGGGGGTGGCGGTGCGCCTCGGCCCGGAGGGTCGCAAAGCCCTGACCGGTTACCCCTGGCGCGGCAATATCCGTGAGATCGAGAACTTCATCAACGGCATCTCCATCCGCGGGGGAGAGCTCACCGACGAGCAGGCCCTGGGTCTTGATTTCTCGACCCCGGAGTGGCTGGAAACCCGACGGGTGGAGGAGATGCCTCTCGCGGAACTCGAAAGGGAGTACATTCTCTACCTCGTGCGAAGGTACCGCAGCAGGGTGAAGGTGGCCCGGATTCTGGGTATTTCGAGAAAATCCCTCTACAACAAGTTGAAAAAATATGGCGGGCATTGAGCTTATCGTCGTCGGGGAACTGAAATTCCCCGGGCTGCGGGATGTCGAGTCCATGTACGTGAAGCGGATGGGCGCCTTCGTTCCCTTTTCATTGCAGCGGGTCAAGGAAGGGCGCGGAGGCGATGACGGCGCGGTACGCCGCACCGAGAGCCTCCGGATACTCGATCGTATCAAGATCGATGACCAGGTGGTCACCCTTGACGTGGCGGGGCAGACCATGGATTCGCAGGCCTTCGCCGCCTGGCTGAAGAAACACTTGGTTTATGAAAGACGCCGGTTGGTCTTCGTCATCGGTGGATTCGCCGGGGTGGATGACGCCCTGGATCGGCGCGGCGATTTCAAGCTGTCGTTTTCTCCGATGACCTTCTCCCACGATCTGTTTCGCGTGCTTTTCCTCGAACAGCTTTACCGGGCGTTCACCATCATCCACGGGATCACCTACCATCGGTGAGGACGGGGACCATCGAGGTTGCTTTTTGGACCCCGATTGGTTAGCATGAAGTGGGTTTTCGGAAACCAACCAAGGAGTGACACCATGTTTACAAAAAAAGTATATGTGGAACGGCGAAGGAAACTGCGGGATCTGCTCGGTTCCGGGGTGGCGGTTTTCCTGGGAAACGAGGAGAGTCCGATGAACTACGTCGCCAATCCCTACCATTTTCGCCAGGACAGTACCTTTTTGTATTTCTTCGGCCTCGACCTGCCGGGATTTGCCGGCTGGATCGATGCGGACAGCGGTGAGGAAGCCGTCTTCGGCAACGATGTCACCATCGACGACATCGTCTGGATGGGCCCTCAGCCCAGCGTCAGAGCCTTGGCCGGGAAGGCGGGGGTATCGCGAACCGGTGATGTCGCCGAACTGGCCCGCCGTGTCGAGGCGGCCCTGTCCGCGGGACGCCGACTTCATTTCCTGCCTCCTTATCGTACGGCCAACGCCCACAGATTGCAGGGATTGACGGGAATCGCCATGGACCGTCTGGCCACACACGCCTCCACCGACCTCATTCGCGCCGTCGTGGCCCTACGCAGTATCAAATCGGACGGCGAGATCGGGGAAATCGAGAAGGCCCTGGAGATTTCCTCCGACATGTACGAACGGGCCCTGAAGACCATCAAACCGGGACGGTACGAACGGGAGATCGTGGGGGCCATGAAGGGGATATGCGAGGCCCGTGGAACCCATTTCGCCTTTCCGGTCATCCTGACGGTGCGGGGAGAGACCCTGCACAACCATCACCACGGCAACCGCATGAAGGCGGGAGACCTTCTGGTGATCGATTCCGGGGCGGAATCGGATCTGCGATACGCGTCGGATATCACCCGTACGTTCCCGGTGTCGGGCCGTTTTGATCCGCGACAGAGAGAGATCTACGATCTGGTGCTCGCGTCACAGCTCACGGCCATTCGCGCCATCCGGCCCGGCGTCAAGTACCGGGACGTTCACATGCGGGTGGCCCGGGTGCTGGCCCAGGGGCTCAAGGACATCGGCCTGATGAAGGGCGATATCGGAGAGGCGGTCAAGGCCGGCGCCCACGCCCTGTTCTTCCCGCACGGCCTGGGTCACATGATGGGCCTCGACGTGCACGACATGGAGGATCTCGGCGAGAATTTCGTGGGCTACGAAGACACGTCCCGGCGCAGTGACCAGTTCGGGTTGGCCTACCTGCGCCTGGCCAGGAAGCTGGAGCCCGGATTCGTGCTGACCGTGGAGCCGGGGCTGTACTTCATCCCCGCACTGATCGATCTCTGGAAATCGGAGAAGAAGTTCACCGCCTTCATCGATTACGCCCGGGTCGAAACCTACAAGGGTTTCGGAGGCATTCGTATCGAAGACGATGTGCTGGTCACAGACAAGGGGTGCCGTGTCCTGGGCCGACCCATTCCCAAAACGGCCGAAGAAATCCAGGAGATCATGGCCGGCGCCTGACCGTGCCGCCGGTTTTTCGGTTCGAGCGGCTGTCCGCTTGACTTTTCCCGTTTTGTTAAGTACTATATTATTTTTTTTAAACAATATACGTGAACCAAAAGGGGCCAGGCATGAAAAAGAAGATCAGTCTCAGGGTGATCCGGCGGATATCGTTCTACTACTAAGCGCTACTCAAACTGAATTTCCCGGAAGATGCCTACATTTCATCGAAAAAACTGGAGGAGATCACCGGTGTGTCCTGCAACCAGGTCCGCCAGGATTTTTTCTACCTCGGCATATCGATCGGCAAGCAGAAGAAGGGCTACCAGGTGAAGAAGCTCTTCAAGGAACTCAAGCGCATTCTATCGATCGACAAGGGGGCTCAGGTGGTGGTCATCGGTGCGGGTCGCCTGGGAAGGGCCTTGTCCGAGTTCAAGCTGTTCAAGGTGAGGAACATCCATGTCACGGCCCTGTTCGATATCAAGGAAGACCTGATCGACACCCATATCGAGGTCAGGGGGGAACGGATTCCCATCTTCCACCTCGACAGGTTGGACGCCTTCATCAAGGAGCACAGGATCAGAATCGCGATGCTGGCGGTCCCCGAAGACGCCGCCCAGGAGATCCTGGACCGTCTGGTCAAGCTGGGCATCAAGGGGGTGGTGAACTTCGCGCCGCGGATCCTGAAACTGCCCAAGAACGCCAAGAACGTCCAGCTCGTCAACGATTGCATCGGCGCCTCGCTGTACAAGATCGTCTACCAGATTTACCACAAAAACTGACCGCCGTCCGGCGGCGGGTTGGGGGAGATCATGTATCTCATGTATGGAATCATTTTTCTCTGCTTGATCATGCTCAGCGCCTTCTTCTCTTCGGCGGAGACCTCGTTGCTCTCCCTGAGCAGGATCCGCCTGGCGCACCGCGCCAAGCAGCGACAGAAGAAGGCCGTGATGCTGGAGAGAACACTGGCCAATCCGGATGAGTTTTTCTCGACCATTCTGATCGGCAACAACCTGGTCAACATCGCCGCCGCCTCCATTTCCACCCTGCTCGTCAGCCGCCTGATTACGGCCGATGAACGGGAAATCATCCTGCTATCCACCGCGGCCACCACCCTCGTCATCCTGCTGTTCGCCGAGATCATTCCCAAGACCTACGCCTTTCGCCACAGCGAGAAGCTGTCCTATCTGTACGCCTACCCGGTCGGGTTTTTCCGGGCCATCTTCTACCCGGTGGTCAAGGTGATCGCCTTCATCACCCGGCTGGTCTTTCGCAGGAGAATGACGACGGCCCGGCGCGAGTTTTCTCCCGAGGAGGTCAAGCACTTCCTGGAATCCGAGATTCAGCTGTTTAAATACAGTCCGGAAACACTCAAGATCGTCCACGAGATGATCGACATCGTTCAGAAGGATATCAAGACGGTCATGACCCCCCGCCCGGAGATCGTCGCCCTGGCCGAAGGCGCCGGCCTGGATGAGGTCAAGGAGGTGGTCCTGGAGCGCAAGATCGGCAAGATCCCGATTTTCAGTGACAGCCTGGACGACATCACCGGGATCGTCACCAGCCAGGACCTGCTGAAAGAGCTGATGGTCGGCGGCGGCGCTGCGCCCGATCTGCGCAGGATCGCGGCGAAGCCGTTGTTCGTATCCGAGTATTCACCCCTGAACTACGTGCTGCGGGAATTTAAAAAACGGGGGGCGGTCATGGCGGTGGTCCTGGATGAGTACGGATCCACCCTGGGCATCGTCACCATGAACGATATCTTCCGGGAGATATTCGCCGAACTGGAGCTGCAGCGGGAGCCTATCAAGCGGCTGGATCGGCGCCGCTTCCTGGTGGAGGGGCAGGTCTCCGTGGACGAGCTGAACGGGCAGCTCGGCCTGGGATTGCCCGAGAGAAAGGATTACACCACACTGGCCGGTCTGTTCATCTATCACCACGGCAGGCTGCCCGATACCGGATCGGCCATCGTGGTGGGTCCCTGCCGTCTGGTGGTCAAGCGGATGACCGAGCGGAAAATCGAAGAAATACTGGTGGTCGTCCAGTCTTCCTGACCCCCGACGCTTTACCTGTCCGCGCGAATATCGTATAATCCAGACCGTACTTCCGGTGGAATCCACGACCATGAAAACGATCACCGTCAACAAGAAAGCCCTGCACAATTACGAGATTCTGGAGAAGCACGAAGCCGGAATGGTGCTGATGGGAAGCGAGGTCAAATCCATCCGCGAGGGCCATGTGAACCTCAAGGACGCCTATGTCGATATCCGCGGTGGCGAGGCGTTTTTGCTCAACGCCCACATCTCACCGTACAGCAACGCCAACATCAACAACCACGAGCCCGAGCGGGAGCGCAAATTGCTGCTGCAGCGCCGGGAGATCAACAAACTGGGCCAGAAGGTCAAGGAACGGGGCCTGTCCATCGTCGCCCTGCGTCTGTACTTCAATCCCAAGGGGTACGTCAAGGTGGAGATCGGTCTGGCCAAGGGGAAAAGGGTCTGGGAGAAGAAGCAGAAGATCAAGGAACGGGACATCCGCCGCGAGGTGGACCGAGACCTGAAACATTATAAATAGAGGCCTGGAGACACGCATGGAAGAGAGAGTCGGTATCATCGGATTGGGATACGTGGGACTGCCGCTGGTGCGGGAATTCGTGAAGCAGGGTTTGACCGTGGTGGGATTCGACGTGGATGATGCCAAGGTCAAGGCCCTCTCGCGGGGAGAGAGTTACCTTCGCCACATCGATGCCGCGCTGGTGAAGGGTTGGGTCGCCGGCGGCCGCTTCACAGCCACCCACGATTTTTCGCGGCTCGAGCAGACGGACGCGATTCTCATCTGCGTACCCACGCCCCTCACCCAACACCGGGAGCCGGACCTGTCCTACGTGGTCGCCACCTGTGAGACGGTGGCCGCCCACCTGAAAAAAGGGCAGCTGGTCGTGCTCGAGAGCACGACCTATCCCGGTACCACCACGGAAGTGATGCAGCCCATTCTCGAATCCACGGGCCTGCGAGCGGGCGTGGATTTCTATCTCGCATACTCCCCGGAACGCGAGGATCCCGGCAACCGGTCGTTCAGCACCGCTTCGATCCCGAAGGTGGTCGGCGGCCACACCCCCGCCTGCCTGGAGCGGGCCGTCTCCCTCTATCGACGTATCACGGAGGTCGTGCCCGTGTCGTCCACCCAGGTGGCCGAAGCCGCCAAGATCCTGGAAAACACCTACCGGGCCGTGAACATCGCCCTGGTGAACGAGCTGAAGATGCTGTTCGACAGCATGGAGATCGATATCTGGGAGGTGATCGCGGCGGCCAGCAGCAAGCCCTTCGGGTTCCATCCCTTCTACCCGGGGCCCGGGCTGGGAGGCCACTGCATCCCCATCGACCCGTTCTATCTGACCTGGAAGGCCAAGGAACTGGACATCCGCACCCGCTTCATCGAACTGGCGGGGGAAATCAACAGCCAGCAGCCGCACTACGTCGTGCAGAAGGCGGTGGATGCGCTGAACCGGCACGGCAAATCCATCAAGGGCAGCAAGGTGCTGATCATCGGCATGGCCTACAAGAAGGACATCGACGACGTGCGCGAGAGCCCTTCGTTGAAGATCTACGATCTGCTGCAACGCCGGGAGGCGGTGGTGGCGTATTACGATCCCTACGTGCCCGAGACCGGTCCCCACCGCCACTATCCCCAGGTCAGGATTCGTTCGATCGCCTATTCGGCCAGCAAGCTGGCCTCCTTCGATCTTGTGCTCATCGTCACCGACCACAGCGGGATCCCCTACGACGAAATTCTGGACAGGGCGCAGCTGATCGTGGATACCCGCAATGTGTTTCCCGGCGGTCACCCCAAGGTGATCAAGGCCTAGCACGGAGCCGGGAGCCGATCACCCGGTGATGATTCGAATTGCGATGTAGGCGAACGCGGACTTCACCGCGGCCGAAAACACGAAGTACAGTGCGGCCACCGTCAGGGCCCGGCGAACGCTCATCCGGGCGAAATGGGCCACGCCCAGGGCCACGGCAACGAGGGTCCAGAGGGTGAACAGATCGACCTGGGAGAGGGCGATCTGGGACAGGCTGCCGTGGGCGCCCTGCAACCAGCCCGCCAGGTTGGTGAACCGTATCAGGTGGACACCGCCCATCAGGGAGACCGTGCCCAGCAGGGCGGGGAACACGGTTCCGATCAACGCGGCGTGGCTCACCAGCGAGAAGTAGTTGACATAGGTGCCCTCGGCCCCGGCGATGCCGAAGAAGACGTAGATGAAGAAGGTAGAGATGATCAGTCCCAGGGTCGTGATGAACACAGCCCACAGACCCGCCCAGACCAGCCGGATGCCCGACATCCGCTGAATTTCGCCCAGCTGTTCCTCGTCGAGATAGTCCGCGATCGGGGAGTCCTTGACCCATTCACGGCCCGCTTCCAGGCGTGCCGGTGCGGTCACCGCCGTGATGATGAACACGGTCAGAACGACGAGCAGGAACGCCGTGATCCACCTCTTCTGACCCATCTCGCGTCCCAGTGTGGGTCCGGGAGCGATCACGACGCCCTTCAGGGTGTTGATGAATTGGACCATGGTGTCTCCTGGTGTCCGGCCGACCTGAGGCATTGGCCGCCGCCGTGCTTCATTGTACACCAATGAGACGCGCTTGCCAACGCCGGGGCAACGCCTTTTTTAAACGGATAAAATGTTATATAATAGATCATGACCTGTTTCGCGGATATGCCGCTTTTCGGTGACACCCGCCTGCTGGTGGGGATGGACGGGGACCGGGTTGTCTTCTCACACATCTGGAATCTGCCCGGTGAACGTGAGGCGCTGATCAGACAGGAGCGGCAGCATTTCAAGGACCTGACGGAACGACCGGCGGAGTTCGCACCCCTTTTTGATCTTCTCGGGGCGTATCGCGACGGTCGTCCCGTGGATCCGGCCGGGGTCCCGGTGATGTTTTCCCGGGGAACGGATTTTCAGAAGAAGGTGTGGCAAACCCTGCGAAAGATCCCGCGCGGCGCCCGGACCACCTACAGACGGTTGGCCGCAGATGCCGGATTTCCGCGGGCCCAGCAGGCCGTGGGCCAGGCCATGGCGCGGAATTACCTGGTCCTCTTTGTGCCCTGTCACCGGGTGGTGGCCAGCGATGACGCGCTGGGGGGATTCTCTGGCGGGGTGGACAACAAGAGGATGTTGTTGGAAATTGAAAAAAAGATTCTATAAATGGTAAAGAAGGCGGAGATGGAGATCGAGGAAAACGTCCAGCGGATTTCGGAGAATATTCGCCGGGCCGCCGCCAGGGCAGGACGCAAGAACGCGAAGGTCAGGATCATGGGTGTATGCAAGGGCCAGCCGGCGGAACGGATCCGCGCCGCGTACGCCTGCGGGATTCGCTTGCTGGGAGAAAACCGTTTGCAGGAAGCCGAGGTCCATCAGGAGCAGTTGGGTGATCTCGACGTCGAGTGGCACTTCATCGGAAAGTTGCAGAAGAACAAGATCAACCGGGTTCTGAAACGGTTCCAGTTCATTCAGTCTGTGGACGGCGTCAAGGCGCTGGAACACATCAACAAACGGATCGACACCGCTCAGGATTTCTTCGTGGAGATCAACATCGGTGAAGAGGTGAGCAAGTCGGGGTTCACGGAGGAGGGATTCAAGAAGGCCCTGCCCTACATCTCCACCCTGGCCCGCATCCGCATCCGCGGGCTGATGACGATCCCCCCTCTGTTTCAGGATGCCGAGAAAGCCAGACCCTACTTCGCCCGCATGCGGGCGCTCATGGAGGATATCAACAACCAGGGGTGGAAGAACATCGATATCCAGCAACTCTCCATGGGCATGAGCGATGACTACGAGGTCGCGGTCGAGGAAGGCGCCACCATGGTGAGACTCGGCACGGCCCTCTACGGACGCAGACTCCAATGATATATTCCAGTTTCATCAAGGCGCTGGCCCAGTTGATCCACCTGGTGATCCAGCTCTATATTTTTGTACTCATCATTCGTGCGGTGATCTCCTGGATGGGTAACGTGCCGCCCAACCCTCTCATTTACATTCTCAGGCGGCTCACCGATCCGGTGTTTCGCCTGGTGCACCGGTTCGTTCCCTTCGCCATCGTCGGCGGCATCGATATCTCCCCCATCCTGATCATCATCGTGCTCTATTTCATCGACAACGTGGTGTCGGGCGCGTTGCTGGCCCACGCCGGCCAGCTGGCGCTCACGGGGAGGTAGAGGATGAAACTGACACCTCAAGATATTCTGACCCAGGAGTTTTCAGCCCGGGTCAAGGGTTTCGACAGGGAGGAGGTCAAGAACTTCCTGGTGAAGATCGCCGAGGTCCTGGAAACCGAGATCCAGGAGAAGGAGTCCCTGCGAAAGAAGCTGGAAGAGGCCAGAGAGACGCTGGCCAAGTTCGAGCGCCGGGAGGAGATCCTCCGGGACACCCTCGTCTCTGCCCAGAAGTTTTCGGCCGAGATCAAGGCGAACTCCCAGAAGGAATCGGAGTTGATCATCAAGGAATCGGAGATGCGCGCCGAGGATATCATACAGAGCGCCATCAACCGCCAGAAGGATCTCCGGGAGGAAATCCGCAGCCTGAAATTCAAGAGGCGTGAGATCGAAACCGATCTGGTGAACATGTTGAATTCGCTCAAAGAGCTGATCGAGTCCTATCACAAAGAAGACGAGGACTTCGAGAAAATCGAGTACATCAGCAAGGGCTGAGAGGGACGGCCGGAAGGTGTGTCACGGCCCCGGTGGAGGGGACATCACGCCTGAACCGAAGGACATAATATACGTATGTGGAGGATATCATGAACGACAAGGATCAGAAGGCATCGGCGGTCAGCAACGCGGTATCTCAAATCGAGAAGCAATTCGGAAAGGGGGCCATCATGCGGCTGGGGAGCGACGACGTGGTCAATGTTCCGGCCATCTCCACCGGCAGCATTTCATTGGATATCATCACGGGGGTCGGGGGATTTCCCCGGGGCCGGGTCGTGGAGGTGTACGGTCCGGAGGCTTCGGGCAAGACCACCATCGCGCTGCAGGCGATCTCCGAGGCCCAGAAAGCGGGTGGCAACGCGGCGTTCATCGACGCCGAACACGCCCTGGATCCGACCTACGCCAAGAAGCTCGGGGTCAATATCGACGAGCTGTACGTGGCCCAGCCCGATTACGGTGAACAGGCCCTGGAGATCGCCGAGATCCTGGTCCGGTCCGGCGGGGTGGATATCATCGTGGTGGACAGTGTGGCCGCCCTCGTGCCCAAGGCCGAGCTGGAGGGCGACATGGGAGACAGCCACATGGGACTTCAGGCCCGGTTGATGAGCCAGGCCCTGCGCAAGCTGACGGCCATCGTGGCCCGCTCCAAGACCACCTTCGTCTTCGTGAACCAGATGAGAGAGAAGATCGGCATGTTCATCGGCAACCCGGAGACGACCACCGGCGGCCGGGCGCTCAAGTTCTACAGTTCGCTTCGGGTGGAGGTGCGCAAGATACTCACCCTGAAGAGCGGCAACGACGTGGTGGGTGGGCGCACCCGCATCAAGATCGTGAAGAACAAGGTCGCGCCTCCCTTCAAGGTGATGGAAGTGGACATGCTGTTCGGCAAGGGAATATCCCGGGAGGGGGAGATCGTCGACCTGGGTGTGACCTTCGGATTGATCAATAAAACCGGTGCCTGGTATTCCTACGGGGAGACCAAGCTCGGGCAGGGGAGAGAGGCGGTTCGGCAGCTTCTGGAGGAGGACAAGGCCCTCTTCGAAGAACTGAAGGACAAGATCCTGATCGCCGCCGGTCTGAGGTCCGCACCGCAGAAACCCGAGAAGCGGGACAAACCGGAAAAACCGGATTGAACCGTACCCGGCTGTCCTCGGTGGCCGCGTTCGCGGTGGTCGCCCTCCATCTCTTTCATCGTTCGATCACGGAATGGGCGCACGGTAGGGGCCATGCCGGCGCGCTGCGAACCGGTTTCGCGCTTCTGCTGCTCGCTTCCGGTGCCGTTCTCCTGTTCCGCTGCGTCCGCCTCGGTCGCGAGGACGAGGCCGTGACGGTCCTGACCCTGGGCCTGGTCGTTTTCTTCTATTTCCTCACCCATCCACGCCTGGTCTATCCACTGCGGATTCTGGAGTTCGCGGGATTGGGGGTGGTCCTGGCCTTCGCCCGGTCCCGGGCGCGCACCTACATGCCGCTGGTCTTCATCGTGGCCGCGGCGCTGCTGGCCCCCGTGGCCTCCAATCTGGTGATGCACCGCGGGCTTTACGTCCAGGAGATGTGGTGGAACGCGACCTACGGTCTGTGCGGTTACATGCTCGGCCGGATCTGGCGGCGCGTGTTTTGAATCTCCCTTACCGCGAGGAGCGGGATCACCGATCGGCGCCGCAGTGGATGCATTTCTTCGTCTTCGGCGGCATGGCCCCGTCTTTGCTTGATCGAAGGGTCTTTGACATGGCCTGCCTGAACAAGTATATTTCCAGTCAATGGGTTTTAGATAGGATCTTTAAAACATGGAGGTATCATATGAGCAAGACAAGGGATCCGGTCCAGCGTTTTATCCGGAATGTCATCAGATGGGGGATTGCACTGCCGTTGTGGTATTTTGTCTCCTGGCCTTTTTTTAGAAATTTAATCCAGGCCTCCAGGGAAGTCGGTGCGGTCGAACCGTCGCCAGGCCGTATCGCCCTCGGTGTGATTGTGGCTCTTTTCATTCTGTGGGTGGCCAATACCGTTGCCCGGATGTTTTATATTCTGCCCCAATGGGAGCGATTGGTGCTGCTCAGATTGGGACGATCGGTGGGTATCAGGGGGCCGGGATTTTTCATGATTCCGCCCTTCATTTATTCCATCGCCCAGATCATCGATATTCGGATCATGACCTATGAGGTGAAGGCCACCAAGACCCTGACCAGCGACAATGTGCCCATCGATGTCACCACGGCCATTGAACTGGAAATCGAGAATCCGGAAAAAGCGGCCATTGCGGTCAAGGATTACTGGAAAACCACCGAGTGGACCTCCATGGAGGCCCTGAAGAGCGCCATCGGTCGAAATGATCTGAGACCCCTGTTGAGCGAGACGGAATTGATCGCCACCACCCTGAAGAAGGAGATCGACGAGGCCGCCCGGGATTTCGGGGTCAATGTCCGGGCGGTTCGCATCACCGACATCAGCGCCCCGCAGTCCCTGATCGAGGAACTGGCGGTGATTGCCCGGGCCGAGCGTAGCTCCCAGGCCAAGAAAATTGAGGCGCAGGCCGAGAAGGAAGTCGCAACGGAACTGGCCGAAGCCTCCCGTACGCTGGCTTCGGTGCCCCAGGCGATGGAATTGCGGCAGATCCAGGCGCTGCTGGAGATTTCGAAAGAAGAGAGTTCCACCATCATCATCTATCCCGCAGACAGCATGGGAGGAAGGGCCGCGGCCCAGGCCACCGCAGGATCTATTGCTTCATTCCAAAAATAGTGACGGCCGCCTCCCGGTCGATATGCGGGCCCGATTCCTCCCGGGTGTCCACGCCGGGAAGATCCGGTGGCATTGAAACGGCCGGGATATGGGATGTCCTTCTTGAACGGCTACTGATCGGCGCCGCAGTAGATGCATGTCTTCGTCTTCCGCGGCATGGCCTTGTGGCAGTTCCAGCATACGTGGTCGCTGCGTGCCTGCCTGGCCTGGATGCGGCTCTTGATATGGTCGATTTCAGCGGTGTGGTCGATTTTCTTCTTTTCCAGGCCGTCCAGGTCGGTCAGGATGTCGCAGACCTGTTTGTAGCGGGTCGGCAGGTCGGGTGACAGGGCCTTCATGATCACCGCGTTCAACCCGGGTGAAATCCGGGGTTCTTTCTGGATGAGCGGTGTGATGTTGCCGGCCTTGGCCGCCTTGTATATCTCCATGGGATTGGCCAGCACGATGGGAGGGAATCCGGTCAGCATCTCGTAGAACAGGCATCCGGCCGAATAGATGTCGGAGGCGAACACCGCCTTGCCCTCGAATTGCTCCGGGGCCATGTAGGGGGGGGATCCGATGCGGGTGGTGGCGTACTGCCGGTCCTGGAGCAGGGTGGAGGTGCCGAAATCGGTGATCTTGATGTTGTCGTTCTCGTCGATGAGGATGTTCGACGGCCGGATGTCGCGGTGGATCACCCGGTGCTTGTGGGCGAAGTCGAGGGCCGAGAGGATCTGGCGAAAGTAACGCAGTGCGGGTTTCTGGTCGAGCTTGGTCTTGTCATCGATCAGGGATTCGAGGTCCGTTCCCTGAATGTACTCCATGACCATGATGATGGTGCCGTCCACGATGTCCACGGTCAGCAGCTTGACGATGTGGGGGTGGTCGAGCAGCTTGGTCTGAAGCACCGATTCCTGCAGCATTTTCTCGATTTCCGAACCCATACGGTGTGGGATCTTCAGGGCCCGGTGGGTCTGGAGAAAGGTGTCTTCGGCCAGGTAGATCGTGCCGAAGCCGCCGCTTCCCAGCTTCTTGAGGATTTTATACTTGCCGATCTGTCCCTTCAGGTCGATCATCGCCGTTCACCCGTACTCCCTGCGGCTCTTGAGGAGGGCGCACAGTCCCAGGGTCGCAGTCTCTGTCCGCAGCACATGGGGATTGATGCGTGTCGGGGCGAATCCCTCTCCGGTGAAGAAATCCCGTTCCTCGGAGGCCAGATCGCCCGGCGGGCCGATGACCGCCAGGGTGGGCGGCGTCCATGCGTCCGGTTCGGGCTCCCCGCCCCTGTGATCGAGCAGGAGACGGTGGCTGAAGCGGGGGGCTTCGGCCAGGATGCCCGATGCCTCACGCGGTGCCTGGATCAGCGGAGGCCACAGCCGCCGGTTCACCTTCAGGGCCTGAATGGCGATCTTCTCCCAGCGCCGGATGTCCGTCTCGCCGTGAAAGGCGTCCGTGCGCTGGAAAATCAGGGGGTGTATCTCGTCTGCGCCGAGTTCGGTCAATCGCTCCACCAGGTCCGACATGATCCGCTTCTTCACCAGCGATGGGGCCAGCGAGAGCTTGACCGGCGGGCGGGGATGCTCTTCGATCTTGCGCACGCGGACCCGCACACCTCCGGAGTTCGCGTCGAGCACCACGGCGGCAAAGAGCGCGCCTTTGCCGTTGATGATCTCGATCCGGTCCCCCCGGCGGGCCCTCATCACCCGGGTCAGGTGGTGATGCTCTTCACCCTCGATCACCCAGGTGGATTCCCCCGTAGGCCCGTCGCAGAAAAAACGTCTCATGGTGCTCATCACGCTCGGGGGGTCGCGATCTCTAGGCGAGCCGTCCCTCGTCGCCCTGGGTCGACTCCTTCCCCCGCTTCCCGGCCTCGATTTCCCGGAGGGCGCCGAACAGCTTCTTCTCCTCCCGCGACAGTTTGCGGGGTGTGACGATGTGAAACACCACCAGGAGGTCCCCCCGGCCCCAGCCGTTGACGTTCTTGAATCCCTTGCCCTTGACGCGGTGAACCGTCCCGGTTTGGGTTTCCGGCGGTATCTTGATCTTTTCACTGCCGGAAAACGTGCCCAGGGTCACCTCGTCTCCGAGGGCGGCCTGGGCGAAGCTGATCTCCATGTCGGCCACCAGGTCGTTCCCCTCGCGACGGAACCGCTTGTCATCCTTGACGTCGATGATCAGGTAAAGATCGCCGGCGCGGCCGTTGCGGGAACCCGCCTCGCCCTCGCCTGACACCCTCAGCTTGTTGCCCGCGGCAATACCGGCGGGCAACGTGATCTTGATCTCCTTCTTGGCGCGGATTCGACCGGTTCCGTGGCAGTCCTTGCAGGGATGGGTGATCATGCGGCCGCTGCCCCGGCACAGCGGACAGGTGGTGGCGATGGAGAAGAAACCGTGGCTGTTGCGGACGCTGCCGCTGCCCCCGCACTGGCGGCAGGTTTCCGGCGAGGTCCCGGGCTCACTCCCGTCGCCGCCGCAGGTGGCGCAATGGGTTTCCCGCTCCACCTCGATCTCCTTCTCGACCCCCTTGTAGGTCTCTTCCAGGGTCAGAAGAACCTCGATGCCGATGTCCCGTCCCCTCCGCGGGCGGTGGCCCCGTTCCCCGCGCGAGAAGGGGGAACCGAAACCGAAGAAGTTGCCGATGATGTCCTCGAAATCGGCGAAGATCGAATCTGAGAAGAATCCGTTCTCGGAGAATCCCCTTCCGCCCCTCTTCAGGCCGTCGATCCCGAACTGGTCGTAGATGGATCGCTTTTCTGGATTTCCCAGCACGGAGTAGGCCTCCGAGGCCTCCTTGAACTTTTCCTCCGCGTCGCTGTCGCCCTGGTTGCGGTCGGGGTGGAATTTCATCGCCTTTTCCCGGTAGGCCTTTTTTATCTCCTCCGTACTTGCGCTTCGCGGCACGCCCAGGATATCGTAGTAGTCTTTGTCGTTCGCGGCCATGGGTCACTTCTCAAATTCGGCGATCAGGGTGTTGTTGATCCGCAGGCGTTGCGTTTCCAGGTGGTTGAGCAGACTGGGCAGCGCCTCATCGTCGTTCTCGTCCAGCGCCTTGCGCGACCGGGCCAGCAGCAGCTTGATGTCCTGCGCCTCCTTGGCCTTGAATTTTTCCTTGTGCCGTTCGTAGAAGTAGCGGATCGATTCGTATTCTTCACTGACCTTGTTGCGCAACGCCTTGAGCCGCAGCTGCTCCCGGTCCTGTGCCTCGTATTCCTGGGATTCGGCCACGATGCGCTGGATGTCCTCGGGGGAGAGTCCGCTGGCCGGCTGGACCTTCATGCTCTGGGACAGGCCGGTCTGCTTGTCCTTGGCCGATACCTTCACGATGCCGTTGGCGTCGATTTCAAAGGCCACCTCGACCTGGGGGATGCCTTTGGGCGCCAGGGGGAGTCCGACCAGATTGAAATGGCCCAGAGACTTGTTCTGCGAGGCCAGCTCCCGTTCTCCCTGCAAAACGTGGATCGTGACCGTGCGCTGGTTGTCGTTGATGGTGGTGAAGACCATCGATTTCTTCAGTGGGATGGTGGCGTTCCTCTCGATGAGCTTGGTGAATTGATCTCCCTTGGTTTCCAGTCCCAGCGACAGGGGGGTCACGTCGAGCAGAAGCAGGTCCTTGACCTTGCCCTGAATGATCTCGGACTGGATGGCGGCGCCCTGGGCGACGACCTCTTCCGGGTTGAGGTTCATGAAGGGTTCCTGCCGGAAGTGCTCGCCGACCTTGCGGGCCACCATGGGCATCCGGCTCTGGCCGCCCACGAGGATGACCTGGCGGATATCCTGCGGCGAGACCTTGATCTCCTCCATCGATCGCTTGATCAGAGACAGGGTGCGGTTGATCAGCTCCTCGCAGTCGCGCTCGAATTCCGCCCGGCTGATCTTCTTCTGGAAATGGTAGTTCGTGCCGTCCGGGAAGTGGTACAGGTAGGGGATGGAGATCTGGGTCTGTTCGTTGTACGACAGTTCGATCTTGGCTTTTTCTGCGGCCTGGAGGACGCGCTGCAGGGTGTTGCGGTCCTGGAGGATCTTCTCGGTCAGGTCCTCGCCCGCGCTCTCTAGAATCCAGTCGATCATCTTGGCGTCGAAATCGGAGCCGCCCAGGAAGGTATCTCCCAGGGTGGACAGCACCTTGTATACGTCGCCCTGGATCTCGACGATCGAGATGTCGAAGGTGCCACCGCCCAGGTCGTAGACCGCGTAGAGGCCGTCCTTCTGGACACGGCTGCCGTAGGCGACGAGTGCGGCCGTGGGTTCGTTGATGATACGGGTGACCTTGAGCCCGGCGATCTCGCCGGCGTTCTTGGTGGCCTGTCTCTGGGCGTCGTTGAAGAACGCGGGCACGGTGATGACGGTGTCTCCGGCCTCCTCGCCCAGGTACTCCTCGGCGACTTTCTTGAGGTAGGAGAGCAGCATCGCCGAAATCTCCTCGGGCGAGACGGCCTTGGTGCCGAACTGGATCGTGACGTCGCCGTTTTCGGCCTCCATGATCTGATAGCCGACCATCTGTTTCATGGCCTGGGCTTCCCGGCTCTTGTACTTACGGCCCATCAGGCGCTTGACGGCCCATATCGTGTTCTGGCTGTTGGTGACGAACTGCCGTTTGGCGATCATGCCGAAGATGCGTTTCCCCTCCCGGTCCAGCGCGACGATGGAGGGGATGATCCGGGATCCCTCGGGATTGGGGATGATCACGGGTTCGCTGCCCTCGAGGTAGCTGATGCAGGAGTTGGTGGTCCCGAGGTCGATTCCGAGGTTCTTGGCCATGGGTTAGGATGGTTCGCCCGATTCGGCCATTTTCGCGGGAGGCACGGCCACTTTGGCGAGGGTGGGGCGCAGCAGTTTGTCGAAGTACATGTATCCCCTCTGGTACACTTCCGCCACCAGCGGTTCGTCGATGTCCTCCCGTTCCTCCCTGGTGAGCGCCTGGTGGAAATTGGGATCGAATGGTTTTCCCTCGGCTGCAATCTCGGTCACGTGGTGCTTCTTGAGCAGGTCCACCAGCTGCTTGTGGATCATCTCCACGCCGGAGATGATGGGAGCGCTCGCCTGGGTCTCCTGCCGGGAGGTGCTCAGGGCGCGTTCCAGGTTGTCCATGACGGGAAGCAGGTCGATGAAAAACTCGCCCAGGGCGAATTTCTGGTACTCTTCCTTCTCCTTCTTGACCCGCTTCCGGAAGTTGTCGATTTCGGCGAGGTTGCGGAGGTACTTGTCCTTGAACTCGTCCCGCTCGGCCACCACCTTCTGGATGATCTCCGCCTGCTCGTCCAGCTGCTGCTGAAAGATTTTGCCGCTGCTCTTCCTGGGTTCGGGCTTGGCCTTCTTCGGCGGTGCGGCCGGCTTGCCGTCTTTGGCGTGGTCTTCCTCGTCGTCCGGGACGTAGCCCACGTCCGGCGCGTCATTGACCTTATCCATGAAGATTCTCCCTGGGCCGGGTTTTCCCGGAAGTGTGTGCTGTTCTGTTTCCCGTCATGATTCCAAGCATACCATGTCCATTTTAATACAAGCGCCGCCCGATGTCAATTTGCCGGCGAATCCGGCATCGGTACGGCCGAACGTCGTCGTGCCCGTCAGAATTGAGTTTTCCCACGTCATCTTCTATAATGGACCCCGTCGGCGGAGGTGGGACCATGGACAGACCCCTGGTTGAAGTCACGCGTGGAGACGTGGTGGAGCGGATCCACCGCGGCGGGGTCGTGGTGGTGGATGCGGACGGCACCGTCCTCCATGCCCTGGGGGACCCGCAGGCGATCACCACCATGCGTTCGGCGGCCAAGCCCATCCAGGTTCTGCCTCTGCTTCTGGCGGGTGGGATGGAGCGGTTCGGATTCACGGACCGGGACCTGGCGATGATGTGCTCTTCCCACTACGGTGAGCCCTTTCACATCGAGATACTGGAATCCATGCTGGGGAAGACCGGTCTGAGGGAGGCCGACCTGCGGTGCGGTGCCATCCCCTCCATCAACCTCTCCCACGCCCTCAGACAGGCCCGGCTGGGGGTACGGCTGAATCAGCTCCACAGCGATTGCTCGGGCAAGCATCTCGGTATGTTGGCCCTGTGCCTGCTCCGGGGTTACCCGTTGGCTGACTACGTTCTGCCCGATCATCCGGTCCAGCGGGATATTCTGGAGACCTTCGCCGGTTTCTGCGGGATGGCGCCGGGCGATGTCCGCATCGGCGTGGACGGTTGCTCGGCACCGGTCTTCGCCCTGCCCCTGCAGCGTATGGCCATGGCCTACGCCCGGCTGGTCCGTTCGGATTCGGCGCCGCAGCCGCTGGGACGCGCCCTGAGCCGGGTGGTCGCCGCCATGACCGGTCACCCGAAATTGATCGCGGGCAGCGGGGGGTTCTGTTCGGAGTTGATGGGTCGCACCGGCGGCAGGCTGGTGGGCAAAATCGGGGCCGACGGCGTGTACTGCGTCGGCCTCGCCGCCCGCGGTCTCGGCCTGGCGGTCAAGATCGCGGACGGCAACATGGCGGTGCTGTCCACCGTGGTGCTCCAGGCTCTCGACGATCTCGGCGCCTTGACCGGGGAGGAAAAACGGGGGCTGCGGGGATTCTGGTACCGGGACGTCCTCAACGACCGCGGACAGGTGGTGGGGGTGCAGCGCCCCAGCTTCAGGTTGTGAAAGGGTATCGCCGGGAGCCTAGAAGATCGCCCGCACGTCGCCCGCCCCTTCACGGATGATCTCGGGGGGATCCACCGTGAAATCCACCACCGTGGAGGGGATGCGGGGCATGAGGCCGATGTCCAGGATCAGGTCGATCTGGTAGCGGTACTGTTCGGCGATTTCCCGTGGATCGGTGATGAAGTCGTCACTGCCCTTGGGAACGCTGGTGCTCAGCAGGGGGCGGCCGAGGGCCTCGGCCAGGCTGCGGGCCACGGCGGAGTCCGGGACGCGGATGCCCAGGGTCCGCCGGTTCTGGAGCTTGAGAAAACTGCGCGGTACCTCGCTGGCAGCGGGAAGGATGAAGGTATAGGCGCCGGGGAGCACGCGGCGCATCACCCGGTACACGGAATTGGGTACGTGAACCCAGTCGGCGATCTGCTTCAGATCGGGAAAGATCAGACTGAGCAATTTCTGCCGGGATACCTTCTTGATCTTGAAGATGCGCGCGACCGCGTCGCGGTGGAGGATGTCCGCGGCCAGGCCGTAGATGGTGTCCGTGGGATAGACGATGACGCTGCCCCGTTTCAGGAGGTCGGACGCCTGCAGGATGAGTTTCTGATCGACGTTGTAGGGATCGATCTGGAAGATTTCGATTTCCATGGTGTGGTCCGCATCGTCTGAAATTCTATTATAAGCGAAATCGCGGCAAAATGGAACCGGTCCACGCCGCCGAAGCCCGATCGCGGCCGCCACCCCTTGAAAATCGGCCGGTTTTCCTTTACAATGGGGGCTGAGTTTCTCTCGGGAAAACCAACGAGTCATGAGCGACAGAGAGCACAGGTATATGCTGGCCGCCGCGGCCCAGGCCGAAGCCGCCCGCCGCATGGGGGAGGTGCCCGTGGGGGCCGTGGTCGTCCGGGAGGACCGCGTCGTGGCCCGGGGACACAACCGGGTGATCCGGGACGCGGATCCCACGGCCCATGCGGAGATCGTGGCGCTCAGGCGGGCCGGACGCCGGTCGGGCAACTACCGGCTGACCGGGGCCGAGGTGTTCGTCACCCTGGAGCCCTGCCTGATGTGCTACTCCGCCATGGTCCACGCCCGCATCGGGAGGCTGGTCTACTCGGCCGCCGATCCCAAGACCGGGGTGTTCTCCACCGGGGTTTTCGAACGGGTGCGGGGGGCCTACAACCACCGCATCGAGGTGAAGGCGGGAATTCTCGAGGCCCGGAGTGCGAAACGACTGAAGGAATTTTTCATAGAACGGAGGGATGCCGGAGCGGTTGAACGGGACGGTCTCGAAAATCGTTGATCCCTTACGGGATCCCTGGGTTCGAATCCCAGTCCCTCCGCCATTGATCTTTCGAGGCTTCTTCTCACACCCGTGAGCCGGAGTGCACGGACGGGGATGAGAACCCAGGCCATTCCGGGTTCGACAAATTTGAAAGGTTCAAATTTGGACGGCGAGCGTGGCGAGCCGCCCCGCGGGGGTGGGCCGCAGCAGCGGTCCATCCATCCCAGTCCCTCCGCCATTGATCTTTCGAGGTTTCTTCTCACACCCGTGGTTTCGCGTTGACCTTTGCGGTGAAAATCCCCATAATCAGGTTATGATGAAGAAAACGATCGTACCCGTCGTTCTTGCCGGGTTCTGGATCACCCTCTCGGAGTTCGTCCGGAACGAGTTTCTTCTGAAAAAGGTCTGGTCGAATCACTTCGCGTCTCTGGGCCTGACCTTCGAGACCCTGCCGGTCAACGGTGTGCTGTGGATGGTCTGGAGCTTCTGCCTGGCGTTCTTTCTCTTCCGGCTGCTGCGGTATGCGGCGTTCAAGGAGGCCGTGGCGCTGACCTGGCTCGTGGCCTTCGTGATGATGTGGATCACCATCTACAACCTGCAGGTGCTGCCCCTGACCCTTCTGGCGGCGGCCGTTCCCCTGAGTGTCGTCGAGGTGGCGGTGGCGGGATTCGTGATCCGGGCGTTCCGGAGGTCATGAGCCGGCCGGCCTGACTAGCGATCCTCACGGACCGTGGTCGCCAGCAGGACCATGGCCGCGGCGGCCAGCAGCGCCCCCGTGCCGAAAGCCGCGGCGGCGCCGAATGCGCCGTAGAGGATGCCGAAGAGCACGCTGGCGGGCAGGGTCAGCCATCGACGTGGATCGCTTTCATCCCATCCGCTTGCGGTCGCCGGGGGGCTCAGAGGTGGCGTTTGAGGATTTCGATGATCTCCCGGTTCTTCTCCACGGCGATCTCCACGGCCTGCCGGTAGAGATCGAGGTCCACCGGGTGCTCCTCGGCGAAGGCCTGGACCTCCACGATCTGCCCCTTCTCGGAGGAGACCACCGAGATGTCGGCGTCCGTTTTCACATCCTCCTCATAGGTGAGGTCCACCAGGATGGCGTCGTCGCGGATACCCACGGACACGGCCGCGATCCATTCGATCTGCGGCAGGTCGGCGATCTGCTGCTCGTACACCAGGTGCTTCAGCAGCTTGGCCAGCACGAGCATGCCGGCGTTCAGCGAGGCGCAGCGCGTGCTGCCGTCGGCCTGAACCACATCGGTGTCGATGAAAACGGTCATGTTCTCGATGGCCTTGAGGCTGATCGTATTGCGCAGGGCGCGATCGATGAAGCGCTGAATCTCGATGTGGCGGTTGTGCGCCTTCTGGCGTTCGCGGGGCAGCCGGCGGCGGCCGGTGGAACCGGGAAGCATCGAGTACTCGGCCGCGATCCAGCCCTTGCCGGTGTCCCGCATGAAGTAGGGCACCTTGGTGTCGCAGGTGGCGGTGGCGATCACGCGGGTGTCGCCCTGCTCCAGGAGGGCGGAACCGGGCACGCGGGCCACGTAGTCGGGGATGATGTGAAGGGGCCTCAATTCGGTCGGTTCTCTACTGTCTTTGCGCATCGTCTCCTCCTGCGGATCTGTTTTTCCAGCGGTTGTGGAACCACAGCCACTGCTCGGGGAACTGCCGGATCTTCCGTTCGATGAGGGCGTGGCATCGCTCGGTGAGTTCGCGCACATCCCGGTCCATGTCGCCGGACTTCTCGAAGACCACCTCGTCCTGAATGTCGAGCACGAGCCGGCCCGGTTCGTACTGCAGGAACACGGGCAGGATGGGGATACCCCGCTTCAGGTGGAGCAGCGAGACCGATGGGATGGCGCTGACGCGGTGGTCGAAAAAATCGACATAGACCCCCTCCTGGGGCAGGGTGTTCTGGTCGATGATCATGCCCACGATGTGGTTCTTCTTTAATTCACGCAGGATGGATCGGAACGATCCCTTCTTGTATATGATGCGGGATCCCATGAATTCGCGGAAACGGCTGACCACCCGCTCGATGAGGGGGTTGTCCATCTCCCGGGCCACGTTGTAGGTGACCACCCCCAGGGCGCGCCGGATGATGAACGGCACCAGCTCCCAGTTGCCGAAGTGGCCCGAGAAGAGGATGACGCCGCGGCCGCGCCGCAGCACCTCCTCCAGCGCGGCCAGGTTGTCGACGCGGATCTCGGGCAGGATCTTCTCGGGTTTTCGCTTGGCCAGGATGTAGACGATCTGGGTGAAGATAAGGGCGAAGTGGCGGTAGATACGGCGCCTGAGTCCGGCGATCTCCGCGGGGCCCATGTCGGGAAAGGCCGTTTCCAGATTCCGGGAGACGAGGCGGAAGTGGCGCGGGCTGAGGGCGCGGAACAGGCCGCCCAGGACGCGGCTGTGCAGGCGCAGCAGGAAAACCGGGGACAGACGGGTGGAGAGAATGGTGGCGGAAAACAGGGCGTACTCGAGGCGATGCTTAAATGAAACCTTTTTCTCCGGCATCGGACAGGATGAACGAATAGAGGTCGAAGTTGAATTGTATCTCATTTCGCGCGTAAAGGAAAGGGATGTCGCCCAGGTCGAGGTGTCTCAGCTTGACGATGTCCTTCTCGGTGCACACCAGGTGACGGGCCCCGGCCCTCCGCCGCGCGGCGTCCAGGCGATCGACATGCGCCTGTTCGAATGCGAAGTGGTCCGCGAAACCCCGGAATCCCACCAGGTTGAGGCGGGCGAGGTCGTCCCGGAAGCGGTGGTTGTCGCCCAGGGCGGAGACGCCGAAGAGGGGGGTGCCGGGCGGAACCGCCACCGGCCGGTCCGCGGGATCGTGGAAGCCGGTCCGCCGGAAGGCGTACTGGCCCGTGTAGGGTACCCCGGGTTCCAGCCGCGGCGGCGGGGGCAGGGGCGGGTCGGGCAGGTCGGCTTCGGTCAGGGTGAGCACGATGTCGGCCCGGCGCGCCAGCCGCCTGAAGTGACGCAGGTAGTGGTAGGGCTGGCGCGGGTTGAGAAGCAGGATGGACAGGTCCTTGGCGATGTCGCTGGACTGGAACCCGTCGTCGAGGAGAACGAAGCGGTTGCCGCGGTCGCGGGCGATCCGGATCGACCGCTGCCGGTCGCGGCCGATGAGCACGTCCCGGTCGGGGAAGGCGTGCTTCATCAGGACAGCCTCGTCGCCCGCCTCCCGCGGACTGTGGTGGGATTCCACGCGCAGGCCCTTCTTCACGGCGTCACCGCGGTAGCCGCGGCTGACGATGGCAAACGGCAGGTCGTGGCGGTCCAGATGCGCGCCGATACCGCGGACCAGCGTGGTTTTGCCGCTGCCGCCGAAGGACAGGCTGTCCACCGAGACGATGTACAGGTCGGGATGGGTCCGCCGCCGGCGCGCCTTGGTCCGCAGACGCAGGCAGGCCACGGCCTTGTACCCCAGCGACAGCAGGTCCAGCAGGGCCCTCAACGGTTGAGGAGGGGATGCAGGTGTTCCATGGTGCATGCGATCGATCCACGGTTCCGGTCGACGATGTCCCTGGCGGCCGAGGCCAGCCGGCCGGCGTCTTCGCGAACCAGGCCTTTCAGCGCGGCCTCCAGCTCGTCGACGGTTCGGCCCATCCGGTAGACCCCGGCGTGCGCCAGGTCCCGGGCGATGTCGGGGAAGTTGTCGTTGTGGGGTCCGCCGACGACCGGTTTGCCGCAGGCGGCCGGCTCGTAGAGGTTGTGGCCGCCGATGGCGGCGTCGAAGGTGCCGCCCATCAACACCAGGTCGGCCACGGCGAACATGCGCATCAGGTACCCGATCTCGTCGTAGACCAGAACCTGGCGGTGAAGATCGACGTCTGCGGCCCGGGTCCAGAGTGCGGTCCGGATGCCTTGTGCCTCCAGACGGTCGCCGACGGCCGGGGCGCGCCCGGGGTGGCGGGGGACCACGATGAAGGCGAAGGTCTGCTGCAGGCGGGCGATCAGGGGGATGAAACGCTCCTCGTCCGCGGGATGGGTGGAGGCCAGGATCACGAGCGGCCGTTCGGGGGCCGCGGTTTTCAGGTGGGTGAACACCGCCTCTGCCGCGGGGAGATCGGCCGCGGCCCCCCAGGCCTCGTCGGCCTTGATGTTGCCGCAGATCGCGATCCGGGAGGCGGGGGCCCCCAGAACGCTGAACCGGTGGCGGTAGAATTCCGACTGCAGGAGGAAGAGGTCCAGGCGGGCCATCAGGGGACGGATGAGGCGGCGAACCGGACGGTAGCGGCGAAAGGCGGGCCCCGAGATACGGCCGTTGATCAGGGCGATGGGCACGTCGCGGCGTGCCGCGGCCCGGATCCAGTTCGGCCAGATCTCCAGCTCGTTGAGGACCAGCGCCGCGGGGTGGATGCGGTCGATGAAGCGGCGCACGGTGACGCTGAAATCCAGGGGGGCGGGGATGACCTCGATTCCGGGAAAGGCGCTCCGGGCACGGTCGAGACCGGATGGTGTGGTCACGGTGAGGACCACGGGAAGGGGGGTCGATTCCCGCAGGGAGGAGAGAAGACGCTTCAGAGAGTGGACCTCACCGACCGACACGGCATGAATCCACAGCCTGGGGGTGTCGGAAGGGGATAGGTCGGGCCACAGCCGGCGGCGGATGATGTCCCGGTAGCTCTTGCGCAGAAGAAAACGCAGCCAGACCGGAAAGGAGACCAGCAGCAGCAGGGTGTAGAGGAGGTCCAGCAGCAGCATTCACGTATTATAGCACAAAACCGTCTGCCGGACCGCGGCCGCAGCGGTCACGGCTCAACCGCGGGGTGTCTTGCGCTCGATCTCCTTGTCGATGATGATCGAGAGCTCCTGTTTGAGCTTGTCGATCTTGTCCAGTTTCTGCCCGATCTTGGCGAACAGCGGCTCCTGGTGCTTGATGCCCTCCTCGATTAGAAAGGCGGCGCTCTCCGAGCGGCTCTTGAAGAGGCCGGCCTCCACCAGGATGGACAAATGGCGGTTGGCCTCGTCGTTGACGCGGATGGTGAGCACGGTGTTGCGGCTTTCCAGCGCCCTCTCGATGGTCTTTCGGATGGAGGCCACGGTCCGCGTGGCGAACTTCTCCACCTGGTCGCCGAACTCCTCCAGCACGTTCCGTTCCTCCCTGGGTGATCCCTTGCCTGATTCCATGGGTTTGCCTCCCGACAGATGTAATTAAATTACAAATGTTTTTGTAATTAAGAATCTCACATTGTAATTACGGATGGGGCGGGGAAAGGTTCCGCGCCGCCGCAGCCGTGGAAAAAAACAACCGTTTCTTCCGATTCCTTTTATTTCCCGTCCAGGGGATGTATCATGGGGTTGTGGTGCGGTGCACCGGCCGGGGAGGGAGCACCACGATCTCCATTGTGCTGAATTATCGGCGATTTAAGGATTGGCAACGCCGAAAGGCAGTCATATTGATGGTTTCACGGAGCACGATTGCAGACATGCCCGATATAACTACAAAATGAAAAAAAAAGTTGACATTTGATTTTTTCTATGTTACTAACAGGATGAAATGTATACCACTCTTCTATGGAGTCGTCCATGCCTCTTTTCAGTCTGAAATCCAAAAAACTCGTGGGTCTGGATATCGGTTCCTTCGCCCTGAAACTGGTGGAGTTGCGGCCGAAGAAGAAGGGCAAAGAGATCGGTTATGAACTGCTCTCCCTGGGATACGAGCCGGTACCCTACCAGGCCATCGTGGAGGGGAGTATCATGGACTCCACCGCGGTGGTGGACGCCATCCAGCACGTCTTTTACGAGAGCAAGACCAGGACGAACCACCTGTCCTTCGGCGTGTCGGGCAGCTCGGTGATCGTGAAGCGCATCGAGGTGCAGCGGCTGAATCCCAACGAGATGCATGAGCACATCCTCTGGGAGGCCCGGCCGCATATACCGTTCACTCCGGAGGAGGTCAACATCGACTACGAGATCATCGAATCCTCCGACATCCATCCCGAGCGGGTGGGCGTGATCCTGGCCGCGGTCAAGAAAGAGAAGCTCAACGACTACCTCAACGTGATCACCATCTCGGACAAGACCGCCGATATCATCGACCTGGAATCCTTCGCCATCCTCAACACGGTCATGGCCAACTACGAGATGTACCGCGAACGAAGCGTGGCCATCGTGAATATCGGGGCCTCGATCACCAACGTGGTCATCGCCCGCGGGGGGCACCCGGTGTTCGTGCGCGACATCGCCTTCGGAGGAAACCAGTTCACCGACCTGATTCAGAAGGAGCTCAACCTGAAGTACGAGAAGGCCGAGTCGGTCAAGAAGGGCCGCCAGGTGGAGGGGGTCTCCTCGGCGGCGGTCAAACCGGTGATCAACCTGATATTCAACGAGTTGAAAAACGAGATCAAGAAGACCTTCGAGTTCTACCGCTCCAACACGACCGAGGGGCGGATCGACAACATCCTGCTCAGCGGGGGCACGGCCAACCTGGAATCGATCGTGGATTTCTTCTCCCAGGAGTTTGACATCCCCGTGGAGGTGGTCAATCCCTTCAACAACATCGAGATCAACCCCAAGAAGTTCGATCTCGAATTCATCAAGGACATGGCACCCGTGTTCAGTGTGGCCATGGGGCTGGCCATGAGGGCTGTGGAGGCTTGAATATGATTAAAGTTAACCTGTTAAGCCCGGAAAAGAAGGACGTGACGGGAGGCGCCGAGTCCCCCATCATCACCGACGAGGTGCGCGAGGCCAAGATCAACATCCCCGCCGTGGTCGGCGCCACCGCCGTGGTGCTGGTCGTCATCGCCTTCCTCTACTTCACCCAGTCCGCCCGTCTGGATTCCAAGACCCAGTACCTGGCCGAACGGCGGGCGCGGAAAACCGAGTTGGACAACGTACTCAAGACCCTCGCCAACCTGGAAAAAACCAAGGCCGATCTCGACCGCAAGGTCAAGATCATCGGCGACCTGAAGGCCCGGCAGAAGCAGACCGTGCTGATGATGGACGAACTGTCGCGAGTACTGCCCGACTGGGTCTGGCTGACCAAGCTGAGTTTCTCCAACGGCGTGCTCAATATCGCCGGCAAGGCCCTGACCAACAACCTGATCGCCGACTTCATCAACAACATGCAGAGCACGAACCATTTCACCAACATTCGATTGAACTCCACCCAGAGGCAGCGCTCGCGGGGGCAGGACGTGTTCAACTTCAGCATCAACTGCCAGTACAACAAGGTACTGGACGACAAGGCGGTGTAGAATGGAATTGCAAAGTCTACCCTGGTACGGCCAGCTGGCGGTGTTTCTGGCCATCGGGCTCATCGTTCTCGGCATCTTTTACTACGTCCATTATTCACCCAACGAGGAGCAGATCGAAAGCATCGAGCTGGAGATCGAGAACGTCGAGCGCGAGATCAAGCGGGCCGAGAAGAAGGAGAGCAAGCTCAAGCTGATCGAGGAGGAACTCGAGACCAAGCAGGCGGTGCTGGAGAAGCTCAAGGCCATTCTCCCCGAGAAGGAGGAGATCAGCCAGGGGCTCAAGAAGATCCAGTCCATCATCGCCAGCGCCCGGCTCAGGATCCAGAAGTACGATCCGCAGAACCTGCGGCCCCGCGAAGTGTACACGGAGAGTCCCATCTCCATCGTGCTCGAGGGCAACTACCACAACCTGGGCATCTTCTTCGACCAGCTGTCCAAGCTGAAGAAGATCTACACCGTGGACGGCCTGAACGTCACACCGCTCAGCCGCGCCGACCGCGAGTACACCATCCGTGCGAGCTTTACGGCGACCACGTACCTATACAGAGAAACAGCAACGACGAAGAGTTCATCCAGAAGAAGGAGAAGGGGGTAATACCGTTCAAGGAGAGAGGCGATGAAGATTTTTTTCCTTACCCTCGTACTTCTGTCGGGTCTGGCGTTCGGCCAGGAAGCCGAAGAGGCGACCGAGCTGGAGCCGGAGATGACGGAAGAGAGTTTACAGACTGAAGTTCAACCGGGCGAGTTCGTGTACCGTCCGCTGGGCAGGCGTGATCCCTTCTGGGATCTGCTTCAGGGCAAGAACCTGCGCGGCAAGCGGGAGGCACGCGAGGGCATAGCCGGGCTCATGATGGACGAACTGGAGCTTGAAGCCATCGTGTTCGCCGACGGTCAGTACCGGGCCCTGCTTTCCGGACCGGACAACGAACCCTATGACGTCACCGTGGGCACCAACGTGTACGACGGCGTGATCGTCAAGATCGACATCCATTCCGTGGTGTTCAAGAAGATCCTGACCATCGCCCTCGGCGGCAAGAAGGAGAAGCTGATCGTCAAGCGGCTCAACCCCGAAGAGGAGGGGCAGAAATGACACGACGCAAACCGATTCTATGGCTGGCTGGTCTCCTGGTGTGCTCCCTGGCTGTCCAGGCGAAATACGCGATCCGGGACGTCGAGTGCTATACCGGCGAGGATTTCGTGCAGCTGCACTTCAAGGCCAAGGAGATCATTCCCATTCCCGATATCTTCTACCCGCAGAAGGACAACTACAGGTTCCTGGTGATGAGGCTCTCAGACACCGCCTTCGACGTGCGTCAGAACCAGCTGACGTTCGACTCTCCCGTGGTCCGATCGCTGCAGATCGTCGACGGCCGGGATTACGTGGACGTCGAGATCCAGCTGAAGGAGAAGGTCAACTACCGGGTGTTCACCAACCGCAACGGCGTATACATCGAGTTTCCCATGGTCAAGGAGATCACGTCCGCCTCCCCCACACCGTCCCCCACGGCGGCGGATCCCGTGACCCGGGCGCCCGATGATGAGGCCGACTTCCCCGAGGAGACGACGATCGCCACCGTGCCGGACCCGGGTCCGCCCGCGGCCGCAGGCCGCAGCGTGATCCGCGACTACGAGATGAACCGCGACGGCGACCGCGGCGTGACCTTCCGGTTCCGTCTGGACCGTCCCGTGGACTACGAGGTGATCCCCATCACCGAGTCCCCGGTCCGGCTCGCCATCGACCTGCACGGCGCCCGCATGCGCCGGCTGATGGAGACCGTGAACGTGCTCAACGTGAACACGCTGAGAGGGGCCTTCAATCGGCCGACGGTCTACCGCCTGGTCTTCGACCTGGATTACCTCAAGACCTATGACGTGCGCTTCCGCGGCAACGTGCTGGAGGTGGCGTTCGCCGATGCCGCGGTGCTGGCCGACAGCACCCGCGCCGAGATCACCCCCGAACCCGCCGCCGCCGATCCCGCGCCCGCCCCGTCGAAAGACACCGCGGTCCCCGCGGCCGACACCCCCCTCGATACCGAGGTGCCGCCCATCACCATGGTGACCCCGGTGGAGGAGAAGGCGCCGCAGGTCCAGACCGATCCCGCCCCGGACAACGAGCTCACCAGCTCCCAGAGCCAGGCGGTCAACCCGGTCTCCGACGGAGGCGAGTTCTTCTCCAAGGAGAAATCCCAGGTGGGCCAGGACCACTTCCAGACGAGTTACCTGGAGGAGGGCGGGGGGCAGGCGCCCCTGATCGAGACCGACAAGACGATCACGGAAGGTCAACGCAAATACACCGGCGATCTCATGGATTTCAACTTCAAGAACGCCGACCTGAGCAACGTGCTCCTGTTCTTCGCCAAGATCGCCGGGCTCAACATCCTCATCGATCCCGGCGTGACCGGCAAGGTGACCGCCACCATGTTCCAGGTGCCCTGGGATCAGGCCCTGGAGTACTTCCTCAAGGTCAACGGCCTGGACATGGTCCAGGAGGGCAACATCCTGCGCATCGGCGAGGTGGGCAAGCTGGCCTCCGAGGCCGAGAAGCGGCGCAAGCTCAAGGAGGCCCGGGAACTCGAGGGCGACCTCGAGGTCTGGCCCGTGTCCCTGAGCTACGCCCAGGTGGAGAAGGTGAAGCCGATCCTGGAGAAGTACCTCACCCAGCGCGGCGAGATCGTCACCGACCAGCGTACGAACCAGATGATCATCACCGACGTGCCCTGGAAGCGGCCGACCATCGACAAGCTGATCGAGACCCTGGATCTGCCCACGCGCCAGGTGTCCATCGAGGCCCGCATCGTGGAGTCCTCGACCAACTACACCCAGAACCTGGGCATCCAGTGGGGCTTCAACATGATCGCCGACGCCGCCTACGGCAACCAGACCAGCCTGGCATTCCCCAACTCGGTCCTCATCGACGGCAACGCCATCGTGGATCCCAACGCCCCGGGCCTGCAGAACCCCAACACCCTGAACGGGTATGCGATCAACCTGCCCGCCCCGGTGTTCAACTCCGGCCTGGGCGTGTCCCTGGGCAACGTGGCCAACACCTTCCGCCTGGACGCGGCCATCACGGCGATGCAGAAGAACGGCAAGGGCCGCATCATCTCAGCGCCCAAGACCACGACCCAGAACAACCAGTCGGCCTCCATCATGCAGGGCCGGCAGATCCCGGTGCAGACGATCCAGAACAACACCGTGACCACCCGCTACGTGCCCGCGGCCCTGGAGCTGGAGGTGACCCCGCAGATCACCGCGGACGGCACCATCATCACCCAGCTCAAGATCACCAACAACTCGGCCGACTTCGCCAACCTGGTCCAGGGCATCCCGCCGATCATCACCCAGGAGATCGAGACCACGGTGATGGTCAAGGACGGCGGCACCATCGTCATCGGCGGCCTCTACCGCGTGGAGGACAACAAGACGACCGATTCGGTGCCCCTGCTGAGCAAGATCCCGCTCCTGGGCAACCTGTTCAAGAACTCCCAGAAGCAGTCGGCCCAGAAGGAGCTGCTGATCTTCATCACCCCGAGAATCATCAAGTAGGGAGGACACGACCATGAAAACACTCAAGATAATCACGGCGCTGGCCGCGGGCCTGGTGCTGCTCGCCGCGGCCGGCTGCAACGTGCTCGAGAACGAGACCACCTCGACCTCGGTGCTGATCATCGAGGCGATCACCGGCACGGATATTACCGGACAGGTCGGCTCGCCCATCGCCTTCTGCGACGTGCTGACCGGCGGCTCCGTCTTCAACGACAACGGCGTGGCCACGCTGGCCATGCAGCTCATCAATCCCGGCGCGGCCGCCACCTACTACCAGTCGATCGTCGTGGACCAGATCGACATCCGCTACACCCGCTCCGACGGCCTGAGCGAGGAAGGCAAGGACGTGCCCTACGGCTTCTCCCAGGCCTGCTACATCAAGATCGACCAGGGGGACCTCGTGGAGCTGCCCTTCGTGCTCGTGCAGCACAACGCCAAGATGGAGTCGCCCCTGGTGGAACTCATCGAGTTCGGCCAGGAGAAGGTGCTCAAGCTCGAGGCCCACGTCACCTTCCACGGCCACGACCTGGGCGGCCACCGCATCCAGCCCCAGACCGGGGTGATCTCGATCTACTGCGCCGACTACGGCGACGCCGAGTAGGCCGATCGATGGAGGAACAGACCATGAAAAAGACAATCTGGATCGTGATCCTGGCCATGCTGCTGCTGCCCTCGGCCTGCAAGCGGACCGACGTCACCGACCCCGGCCAGATCCCCAACGCCGGCTTCCGGGTGAGCCTCTCGGGCACGGCCAACCCCTCGGTGCTCTACGTGCCCGCCGTGGGTTTCGTGCAGTCCCTGATCACCGTGACCGCGCTGCACAACGACGGCACCCCAGTGGCCGGGCACAACGTGATCCTCAAGATCCACGAGGAGTTCGGCGACTTCGCCAACGACCGCTCGGTGCAGATCCTGCCCACCAACGCCAACGGCGTGATCTCCACCTACTTCAAGGTGGGCGGCGCCGCGCTGCAGGAGATCGGGGCCGAGTACCAGATGTACATCCAGGCCACCCTGCAGGACGACGGCCGGGTGGACTTCACGACCGCCGAAGACTGGATCCCCATCCGCCTGATCACCCGCAACCCGGATGTCGATACGCTGGCGGCGACACCTGCATCGATTCCTAGTGTGCCCGTGGAAGGCGGAACATACACTATCAGTGTGTTCAACAGCACGAGTGCGAACAGCATTTCCTTCGTCGAGAACCACTCTCCGGATGACGGTATCGATGTTGAGTTATCATCGGGCTCTACACCGAGTACGATCACGGTTACTGTAGACGCAACTAGCTTTGCTCGTGCTTGGACAATAACGCTAACGGCCAACGATCCGGACGTTTCTGGATCGCCGTTGACGATCACGATCAACCAGCTCGGATCTTAGTTCCGACTTAATAAAAGTATAGCGTGATAATCTATTAAAATGGCCGATGTAACGAGTGAGAGGGAGCGGCTGGCCGCTCTGGAGAAACTCTACAAGCAGGAGAAGTACGACGAGGCCCTGGAGATGGCCGCGGAGGCGCTCGAGGTCCATCCCGAGTCCTTCCAGATCCGCCTGCTCCAGTCCAAGATCCAGCGCGCGGCCGGAGACACGGCCCGCGCCGAGGTCACGCTGGACAAGCTGCTGGCCACCCATCCCAACCACCTGAGCGCCCTGCTGGAGATGGCCAGCCTCCAGGACCAGGTGGGCCAGTACGCCCGGGCCCTGGAGGTCTACAACCAGGTCCTGTTCATCGATCCCTTCAACGCCCAGGCCAAGATGGCCGTGGAGAAGATCAATCGCGAGGGACTCGCCGACCGGCCCCCGCCGCCCGAGGCCCGGGCCCACGAGAAGGCCAAGGAGACCTTCCGGGCCGACACCCTGCCCGAGGACGAGATCGAATCCATCCTGGGCGTGGAGCGGAAGGAGGGCGGCAGGAGCGCGGATCCCGTGATCATCAACCAGGGGGTCGAGTCGACCTTGACCGAGGAGAATCCCTTCACCGAGGACTCCATCCAGGTGGAGGACGAGGACCTCTCCATGATCAAGCCCACCATCCCGGGCGTCGATTTCGCCGTGCACGAACCCGGCGAGGGCGACGGGGACGGCTTCGAGGAGGACCTGCCCCGTGAGACCGCGCCGCCCGGCGCGGAGGAAGACGACGGGCTGCCGGCCGAAAGGCCCGCGCCCATGGAAGAGATCAACACCGATTCCGATGTGACCACCGAAGACGTGGGGGATTTTTTTGCCGAGCCTGCCTCATCCTCCGAAACCGAAGACGCGGCGACGCGTCGGCCTCTCTCCTCGGAGGATGAGGCGGTTGGGCCGGTGCCCCCCGCACCCGACGGCGGCGACTTCATCACCGAGAGCGCCGCGGAGCTGTACAACTCACAGGGCCTCTACGACGAGGCCCTCTACATCTACGAACGCCTCTATCAGGAGGAGCGGACCGAGAAGTACCTGGGAATCATCAGGGATCTGAAAGGCAAGTGCCTCGCCCAGAAGAAGATCCAGGCCCTCTCGGCCTTTCTGCGCCTGATTCAGGAGCGGGGAGAGTAAGTTGTTCGAACAGGTATTCAAGAAGCTGCATGAAACCAATCCGGAAATCCGCTGCATCGGCGTATGGGGCAAGGACGGCCTGGAGCTCGAGCGCATGGTGTTCGCCGATTTCGCGCTGGACCTCGACCTCCTGGGCGCCCAGATCGCAGACATCGTCAACAAGTTCGACGGCCTGAAGCTCGACGCCCAGCACTGCTCGATCCGCATGGACCAGGACAACTACTACCTGGCGGTTTTCTCGCTCACCCGGGACTACTTCATGGTGGTGGTGGCCGATCCCACCATCATTCCGGGCAGACTCCAGTTCTACCTCGACATGCAGCGCGCACCGATCCACCGCATGCTCTGAGATCTCCCGGCCATCCCCCGGCGGTTGCCACGGCCGGCGGAATGTCGTATAATCTGCTCTCTCTTGTCGCCAACGTAGAGGAACCACCATGACCGATCTGCGCCTGTTTCGCATCGTACCGAACCTGCCGCCCCCGCTTACCCCCCTGCTCGACCTGGCCCGCAACCTGTGGTCCACCTGGAACCCCGAGGCCCTGGGCCTGTTTGCCGCCATGGACCCCGAGCTGTGGGAGAAGACCTACCACAACCCGATGAAGTTCCTGGGCGAGATCGGCCAGGACCGCCTCAACGCGCTGGCGGCCGACGGCGCGTTCGTCGACACCGTGAAACGGATCCACGCCCGCTTCGGCGGCTACCTGGAACGGGTCCGCGCCCGGCAGGGGGAGGCCGCCTGCCGCGTGGGCTACTTCTCCCTGGAGTTCGGCCTGAGCGAATCCCTGCCCCTCTACTCGGGCGGCCTGGGCGTGCTCGCCGGGGACCACATCAAGTCGGCCAGCGACCTGGGGCTCTCCTTCGTGGGCGTCAGCCTGCTCTACCAGCTCGGCTACTTCCAGCAGTACCTGAACCAGGACGGCTGGCAGCAGGACTTCTACCAGACCAACGACTTCCACAACATGCGGGTCCAGCCCCTGCAGGAGGCCGACGGCCGCGAGCTGGAGGTGGAACTCGAATGGCCCGGCGGACCCCTGAGGCTGCGCGCCTGGCGGATCGAGGTCGGCGGCACGGTGATCGTCCTGCTGGACGCCAACCACCGCGACAACCGCGACGACCTCAAGCGGCTGACCGCCCAGCTCTACGGCGGCGACCGTCAGATGCGGCTGCAGCAGGAGATGATCCTGGGCATCGGCGGTATCCGGCTCCTGGCCGCCCTGGACCTGATGCCCGACGTGATCCACATGAACGAGGGACACTCGGCCTTCGCCTCCTTCGAGCGGGCGCGCCTGCTGAAGGAGGCCCACGCCGGCATGACCTTCGAGGAGGCCCTGGAGGCGGTGCGCCTGAGCGGCGTGTTCACCACGCACACGCCGGTGCCCGCGGGCAACGACGAGTTCGATCCCGGCCTCATGCGCACCTTCTTCTCCGCCTACGTCGAGCGCCTGGGCCTGTCCATGGACGCGTTCCTCTCCCTGGGCCGGATCCACCGCACCAATCCCTCCCAGCCCTTCTCCATGACCGTGGCGGCGCTGCGGAATTCCCGGTTCATCAACGGGGTGTCGCGGCTGCACGCCGAGGTGTCGCGCAACATGTGGAAGCAGGTATGGCCGGCCGTGCCGGTGAACCACGTGCCCATCACCCATGTGACCAACGGCATCCACATCCCCTCCTGGGTGTCGACCCCGATGCGCGAGCTGTGGTCCCGCCATCTCGGCGAGGACTGGGAGGCCGCCCAGGATTCACCCGAGACCTGGAAGAAGCTGGGCCAGGTGCCGGACGGGGAGCTCTGGGATGTGCACCGCCGCCAGAAGGAGCAACTCGTGGACTTCACCCGCGAACGCCTGAAGCGCCAGCTGATCAAGAAGGGGGCCTCGCGCATGCTGGTGCACCGCGCCCAGTCGGCCCTGCGACCCGAGGCGCTCACCATCGGGCTGGCCCGGCGGTTCGCCACCTACAAGCGGGGCGACCTGATCCTGCGGGATCCCGAGCGCCTGCTGGCCATGCTCAACCACCCCGACCGGCCGGTGCAGCTGATCTTCGCCGGCAAGGCGCATCCCCAGGACAACGCGGGCAAGGAGGTCATCAAGAACATCGTCCACTTCATCAACAGCCACGACCTCATGGACAGGGTGGTGTTCATCGAAGACTACGACATCAACGTGGCCCGCCACATGGTACAGGGCGTGGACGTCTGGCTGAACAATCCCCAGCGCCCCTTCGAGGCCTGCGGCACCTCGGGCATGAAGGCGGCCGTGAACGGTGTGCTCCACCTGAGCGTGCTGGACGGCTGGTGGGAGGAGGCCTTCGATTACCAGAACGGCTGGGCCATCGGCAGCGGCGAGGTCTACAGCGACCGCACCTACCAGAACGAGGTGGAGAGCCACGCGATCTACTCGATTCTGGAGACCGACATCCTGCCCCTGTACTACGACCGGGACCCCGCGGGCACGCCCCGGCAGTGGGTGCAGATGATGAAGCAGGCGATCGCCTCGATCGCCTGCCGCTACAACACCCAGCGCATGGTCAAGGAGTACGACGAGCGCTTCTACCGCCCCGCGGGCGAGACGTTCGCCGCGCTGCGCCGGGCCGATTTCAAACCGGTGCGCGAGTACCTGGCCTGGCGAAGGCGCATGGAGAAGGAGTTCCCGCAGGTGAAGATCGAATCGGCCGGGGTCGACAACGGCGAGGTCTTCCTGGTGGGCCAGGAGGTGGAGGTATCGGCCGAACTCAGCCTCGGCGGCCTGGCCCCCGGCGAGGTGAGGGTGGAGGCCTACTACGGCACCCTGGGCGCCGAGGACGAGATCGTCAATCCCGTGCTTCAGGAACTGGATCGCGTCGAGGAGCGGGAGGGGGGGCGCACCCTGTTCAGCGGACGCATCCCGGGGCAGCGCACCGGCCAGTTCGCCTACCGCATCCGGGTCACCCCGCGTCACGACCTGCTCTTCTTCCCCTACGGGCTGAACCTGGTTCTCTGGAGCTGACCCGCGCCCCGGTCTCAGCTGCGGCGCAGCAGGGCGATGTAGAACATGTCGTTCTGCAGGTCCTCGTCGGGCAGCAGCGTGAGTCCGTACCTCCCCGCACGATGGGAAAATCCCAGACGCTCCAGGGTACCGGCGGCCTCGCCGCTGAGCACCTCGCACCCGTGTCCGGCCACGGCGTCGACCACGCCCTCGGTTTCCGCCTCGGTGAAGGTGCAGACCGCGTAGATCACGACCGCCCCGGGAAAGAGACGCAGCGCGGCCTCGAGAATGGTCCGCTGTCCCTCGGCCCGATCGGCCACGGTCCCGGCGTCGATCTTGAGCTTCAGATCCGGGTTCTTGCGCAGGGTGCCCGCGGCGCTGCAGGGGGCGTCGACCAGCACGGTGTCGAAGGGCGCCAGCCGGTCGGGCCGCAGCCCCGGGGCCGTGATATCGGTGGCCAGCCGCTGCAGGCCCGCGTCCCGCGGGTCCAGGAAACGGTCCAGCAACCGCAGACGCCGCGGATTGAGGTCGCTGGCCACGATCCGCAGGTCTGGCCGGGCCAGGTGGGCCGTCAGGGACTTGGTGCCGGGCGCGGCGCAGGCGTCGAACAGCCCGGTCCGGGCGCGGCCGGCCGCGATCAGTGAGATCAGCTGGGAGGCGGTGTTCTGCAGGTAGCCCCGGCCCGGTTCCACGATGCGCTGCAGCACCGTGGCCGGGTCGTCGATCTCGTAGCAGGGGAACCGATCCAGGCGGCGGAAACCGCAGCCCAGGTCGTTCAGCTCTGCCTCGATCTCCCCGTCCCGGGCCCGGCCCCCGTGCACCCGCAGGTGGAAGACCGGTTCGCGGTCGAACCGCTTGAGAAGGGAGGCGGGATCCTCCACGAGCCGGGCCAACTCGGCCACCAGCAGCGGGCTCAGGGAGTGGCGACGGGCGGGATCGGAGATCGCGGCGATCTCGGCGGTCAGCCCGCCGCGGTCGCGGGCCAGGCGGCGCATCAGGGCGTTGATGAATCCCCGTTCCCGCTGCCGGGCGGCGTCGACCACCTCGTTGACCACCGCGTACTCGGGCTTGCCGGGGGTGTGGCGGAGGATGAAGGCGCCGATGCGCAGCAGGGTGCGTCCGGCCGTCGAGACCCTCAACTCGCCCCGGCTGGTCCTGGCCTCGATCAGGGCGTCCAGGGCTTCCTGCTCGCGGATCACACCGTAGACCAGCCGGGTGACGGCCGCCCGGCACTCGGGGGGGAGGCAGGCCAGGCGGCGGTTCAGGAACAGGCGCAGGCGGGTGTCGGACCGGCCCTGGAAGGAGGTCAGAATCTGTTGGGCTTGGCGGATTTCTTTCAAGACAGGCGCTCGGGCAGTGGATTTCCCAGGGAGAAATCGTGGGGCGTCATGGGCCGGCGGCATTCGGGCTGGATTTCGCCGATTTCCAGCGCGGTCCCGGCGCCGCAGGCCACGCGCCAGCCGCCGCGGTCCAGTCCCAGCACCCGGCCCGGCTCGATGTCGCCCGGCGCCCCACCGGACAAGGGGCGCAGGCCCGTGATGCGGATGCGCTTGCCGCCGAGGGTGAAGTACACGCCCGGCCAGGGCTGGAACGCGCGGAAGCGGTTGTAGATCGCCTCCGCGCTCTCGCGCCAGTCGATGCGGCCCTCATCCTTGGCGATGATGGGGGCCTTCGTGGCCAGCCGGTGATCCTGGGGGTGTTTCTCGATCCGGCCCTCCAGGATGGCGTTCACGGTATCCGTGAGCAGCGGGGCGCCCTCGCGGCCCAGGCGCTCCCAGAGGTCCAGCGTGGTCTCGTGGGGCCCGATGGGAAAGGACCTGCGCGTCCACACATCGCCGCTGTCCAGGCCGCGGTCGATCTCGAAGATGGTGATCCCGGTGGCGGTCTCCCCGTTCTCGATGGCGCGCTGCACCGGGGCCGCCCCGCGGTAGCGGGGCAGCAGGGAGAAGTGCACGTTGACGATGCGGTGGACCGGTATCTCGAAGATCGACGGGGGGATGAGTTTGCCGTAGGCGATGACCACGCCGATGGCGGGTTGCAGTTCGCGCAGCCGGTCGGCCAGGCCGGAGCCGCGCAGGCGCGCGGGCTGCTCGCAGGGGATGGACCGCTCCAGGGCGAACACCTTCACGGGCGGCGGCAGGGGCCTGCGCGACCGTCCGCCCGCCGCGTCGGGCTGGGTCACGATGAGCGGCAGGGGAAAGGCGCCGGCCAGCGCCTCCAGGAAGGGCAGGGCGATCCTGGCCGTTCCGAAGAAGACGAGGTTACCATTCGCCATTTTTTTGCAGGCGCCGGATCTCTCTGCGGACCATCTGGCGCTTCAGGGAGGTGAGGTGGTCGACGATGAGCACGCCGTTGAGATGGTCGATCTCGTGCTGTATGATCCGCGCCGGGAATCCGGCGAACTCCCGCCGGATCTCACGACCCTGGAGGTCGTAGGCGCGCACCAGGAGCCGGGTGGCGCGGGTGACGGGCACGGTGATCCCGGGAATGGAGAGGCAACCCTCGAGGTCGTCCTCATCTCCCTCGCGCTCAAGGATCTCGGGATTGATGAGGACCATGAACTCCTTATCGTCTTCGCCCAGGGTGGGGTCCACCACGGCCAGCTGAATGGAGCGGCCCACCTGGGGGGCGGCCAGGCCCACGCCCGCGGCCTCGTACATCGTGCGACGCATGCGCTCGACCAGCTCGGCGATCGCATCGTCGATGCGGGCGACCGAGGAGGATTTGGCCTGCAGCACCTCCTCGCCCAGTTTGACGATTTTCATGGGTCAGGTACTCCGAAAGTCCATTATATTTATTTTTTTCCGGTGTGTCAATTGAAATGCCCGTCCGGATATGTTAAAAAAGAGCGTCAAAGGGATTTCCGCCATGGGCAAAATCAAACCGCTGGACGCCGAGGTCTACCGCAAGATCGCCGCGGGCGAGGTGGTCGAGCGCCCCCTCTCGGTGGTGAAGGAACTGGTAGAGAACGCCCTGGACGCGGGGGCGACCGAGATCGCGGTCATCCTGGAGGCGGGCGGCAAACGCCGCATCCGCGTGGAGGACGACGGCGAGGGCTTCGCCCCCGAGGACATCGAACCCGCCTTTCAGCGGCATTCCACCTCCAAGCTCGCGCGCCTGGAGGACCTGGACCGGCTGCACACCCTGGGATTCCGGGGCGAGGCCCTGCCCTCGATCCTGGAGGTGGCCCGGGTGAGCCTGGAGACCGCCGACGGGGAGGGCGGGTCCGGTCTGCGGGTCGTGTTCGAAGACGGCCGGGTGAGCGCGCGCGAGGAGATCGCCTGCCCCCGGGGCGCCCGCATCGAGGTCCGCGACCTGTTCCACAACTTCCCGGTCCGGCGCAAGTTTCTCAAGAGCGATCGCACCGAGCTGGGCCGTGTGCAGGACTTCCTCGAGCAGATGGCCCTGGCCCATTTCGCCGTCTCCTTCTCGCTGACCCACAACGGCCGCGAATTGTTCCGCTTCGAGCGCACCGATTCGCTTCGGGACCGCGTCTACCAGGTGCTCGGCCGGGAGCAGCTGGACCGGCTACAGGAGATCGACCACGCGCCCGCACCCTGCCGCGTGAGCGGCCTGATCTCGCGGCTCAACACGGGCGTCCCGTCCAAGAAGTACCAGTACTTCTTCGTGAACGGTCGCCTGGTGCGGGAGAAGACCCTGTTCGCCGCCCTGAACCGCACCTTCGAAGCCTTCCTGGAGAAGCACCACGCTCCCGTGGCCGTGCTGATGGTCGACGTCCCCGCCGAAGACGTGGACGTGAACATCCATCCCATGAAGCTCGAGATCCGCTTCCGCGATTCGGGCGCCGTGTTTCACCTGGTGCGGGAGGCCATCGTCGCCGCCTTCTCGGGAACACGCGACGGAACCGGGGTGGCCCCTGACCTGCCGGCCGCGCCCGCCGGCGCCGTGCAGCGGGACGGGTTCTTCGCCCCGTCCACGGAGGGGAGGGCACGGGCGCTCTTCGCCGAGGAAACCGCGGGGGAGGATTTCCGTCTCATCGGCCAGTACCGGGATTCCTACATCCTGGTGGAGCGGGAGGGCAGTCTGCTGGTCATCGACCAGCACAACGCCCACGAACGGGTGAACTTCGACCGTCTGAAGCGCGCCTACCGCGAGAACGGGGTGGATGCGATCTCGCCCCTCTTCCCGGTGGTCATCGACCTGCCCGCGCTGGAACGGTCCCGGCTCGACGAGACGCGGCTGTCCCTCCTGGCCGGGCTCGGATTCGAGATCACGCCGCTGAGCGGGGGCGCCGTCGACGTGAAGAAGTTCCCCCGCATCCTGGACGAGCGCCAGCTGGGCGACGTGATCCTGGCCCTGTTGGCCCTGAAGAAGGAGGGTGAGGATCTCGAGGACCGGGTGCTGGCCGAGGTGGCCTGCAAGGGCGCCGTCAAGGTGAACCACCGCCTGCACCCGGAGGAGATGAGACAGATCGTGCGTGACCTCTTCGCCTGCGAAAATCCCCATTTCTGTCCTCACCGCCGGCCCATCATCGTCGACATCGGGCTCGAGGAGATCGAGAAGCGCCTGAAACGGCGCTGACGCGAAGGGCATGGGCCCGCCGCCCCGAAGTCAGGAATACGATCCGCCGTTGTTGACTAAATCGCCCGGTTCTGATACATTCTGTATCTGCTCAGAGAGGAACGGACCATGAAGCGAACGATCGGTATCAGACGAGAAGACAAGAACGAGTGGGAGCGGCGCGCCCCCCTCACCCCGCAGGACGTGGCCTGGCTGCGGGAAACCCACGGCATCGAGACGGTGGTCCAGCCCTCGGATCTGCGCATCTTCCCCGACTCGGCCTACCGGGAGGCGGGTGCCGTCCTGAACGAGGATCTCTCGGCCGCGCGCGTCGTGCTCGCCATCAAGGAGATCCCCGGGTCCCTGCTGGAAGCCGGCAAGGTCTACCTCTTCTTCTCCCACACCATCAAGGGTCAGCCCCACAACATGGGCATGCTCGGCCGTCTCGTCGAGCGCCGCACCAGCCTGATCGACTACGAGCGCATCGTGGACGACGCCCACCGGCGCCTGCTCTTCTTCGGCCGCTACGCGGGGCTGGCCGGCATGATCGAGACCCTGCACGCCGTGGGTCGGAAGATGGACCTTCAGGGATACGACACGCCGCTGTCCCGCGTCCAGCAGCCCTTTCGCTACCCCTCCCTGGAGGCGGCCCGCGAGGAGATCACCCGCATCGGCGACGAGATCGCCGACCGGGGCCTGCCCACCGACATCCTGCCCCTGGTCGTGGGATTCGCGGGCTACGGCAACGTGTCGCGCGGGGCCCAGGAGATCTTCGACCTCCTGCCCCACAAGGTCATCTCTCCGCTGACCCTGGAGGAGATGGCCGAGAATTTCTCCGGCGACGCCTTCAATTTCTACAAAGTGGTGTTCCAGGAGGAGGACATGGTCCGCCCCCTGAAGGGCGGCTTCGACCTGCAGGAGTATTACCGGCATCCCGAACGCTACGCGGGCGACTTCGAGAAGTACCTGCGCTACCTGCGCGTGCTGGTCAACTGCATCTACTGGACCGAGGCGTACCCGCGCCTGGTGACCAAGGAGTACCTGAAGAACGCCACCGTGCTGCGCTCCCACCTCAACCTGCAGGTGATCGGCGACATCAGCTGCGACATCGACGGGTCGATCGAGATCACCCGCAAGGCCACCATGCCCGACAATCCCTGCTTCACCTACTTCGCCGACCGGGACGCCTTCGAGGACGGCGTCCAGCGGCTGGGTGTGAGCGTGATGGCCGTGGACAACCTGCCCTGCGAGTTCCCGGCCGAGTCCTCGAGCGATTTCTCCGCCGTGCTGCGCCGGTTCGTCGCCGACACCGTGGACTGCGACTACGGGGCGTCTCTGGAGTCGCTGGCCCTGGCCCCCGAGTTGAAGCGGGCCCTGATCCTGAAACAGGGGGTGTTCACCCCGGATTACGCATACATGAAGGAATTTCTCACCTAGGAGGCAATCATGAAGCATATACTGGTACTCGGCGCCGGCCTGGTCAGCAAACCCGGCGTCCAATACCTTCTCGATGCCGGGCTGGAGGTCACGGTGGCCTCGCGCACGGTCAGCAAGGCGGAGCGCCTGGTGGAAGGCTACGGCAACGGCACCGCCCGCCAGCTGCTGGTGGACGACCGCGACAAGCTGCGGGCCCTGATCGAGGAACACGACATCGTCATCAGCCTGCTTCCCTGGATCCACCACCTCAAGGTGGCCGGGCTCTGCCTGGAGTGCGGCAAGCACATGGCCACCACCAGCTACGTGAGCCCGGACATGAAGGCGCTGGACGGACCGGTCAAGGAGAAGGGACTGCTCTTTCTCAACGAGATCGGCGTGGATCCCGGGATCGACCACATGTCGGCCATGAAGATCATCGACGAGGTGCATGCGGAGGGAGGCAAGGTGATCCATTTCTACTCGGTCACCGGAGGCCTGCCCGCACCCGAGGACAACGACAATCCATTCGGATACAAGTTCTCCTGGAGCCCGCGCGGCGTGGTCCTGGCCTCGCGCAACTCCGCCCGCTACCTGGAGAACGGCCAGGTCGCGAACATCGAGGGCAAGGACCTCTTCCTCAATGTGCGTACCGACGAGGTCGAGGGCCTGGGCGATTTCGAGATCTACCCCAACCGCGATTCCCTGCCCTACAAGGATCTCTACGGACTGAAGAACGCCGAGACCGTGATGCGCGGCACCTACCGCAACCTCGGCTGGTGCGAGACCCTGAAGAAGATCGTGGACCTCGGACTGGTGGACGACACGCCGGTGGAGGGACTCAAAGGCGGCACCTACAAGCAGATGATGGCCCGGCTGGTGGGCTGCAAACCCACGGCGGATGTGGTCGCCACCGCGGCCGAAAAACTCGGCCTGGCACGCGACGCCGCACCCATCCAGCGCATGAAGTGGCTCGGTCTCTTCGAAGACGAGACGGTGCCGGAGTTCGACAATCCCCTGGACATCCTCAGCCAGCGGATGCAGGAGCGGCTCTTCTACAAGGAGGGTGAGAAGGACATGATCCTGATGAAACACACCTTCGTCGTGGAGAACGCCGACGGCAGCCGCGACCGCATCACCTCCACCCTGATCGACTTCGGCATCCCCTACGGCGACACCTCCATGGCCCGCACCGTGAGCCTGCCCCTGGCCGTGGGCGTCAAGCTGATGGCCGAAGACAAGATCAAGCTCACCGGCGTGCAGATCCCGATTCAGAAAGAGGTGTACGACCTCGTGCTTCCCGAGCTCGAGACGCTGGAGATCGTCATGTCGGAGAAGCGCGAGCGCATGAAGTAGGCGCCTTGACCAAGCCATCGTCGCTATCGGGCACCGCGGGCGAAAGCCTGGCGGCCGCGCACCTGCGCCGCAGCGGTTACGAGATCCTCTCGCGCAACCTGCGGGTGGGCGGGGTGGAGATCGATATCCTGGCCCGGCGCGACGACACCCTCTGCCTGGTGGAGGTCAAGACGCGGAAGTCGAATGCCTACGGCGCACCCGAGGAGTACGTGGACGTGCGCAAGCGCCGCCGCCTCATCCGTGCGGGCAAGCTGTTGCTGCAGCGCAAGGCCCACCGTGACCACAGCCTGCGCTTCGACGTGGTGGCCGTGACCGCGGGCGGCGAGGCCTCCCGCGTGCGCCACATCGAAGGGGCCTTCGAGGAGGCATGATGCCCGGTCTCAGACAGGACCCTCTCACAGGCAACTGGGTGCTGATCGCACCCGAGCGCCGTCACCGTCCTTCCTATCTCGACGTCCCGCCCATGGAAAAACTGGAACCCGGTCTCTGCCCCTTCTGCGAGGGCAACGAGGACCTGACCCCCCCCGAGATCGACGCCTGGCGGCCCCAGGGCGGAGAGCCGAACAAGCCCGGCTGGCGGGTGCGGGTGTTCGCCAATAAGTTTCCCGCCCTGCGGGTGGAGGGAGAGCCGGTGGAGACCCGGTCGGGGATCTTCGTGATCCACTCGGCCATCGGCGCCCACGAGGTGGTGGCCGAGACCCCCGCGCATGACCTGCGGATGGGGGACACCGACCCGCGTCACATCCGGGAGGTGTTCCTGGCCTTCAAGCGCCGCATCATCGACCTGCGCGGCGACGTCCGCCTCCGCTACATCCAGGTGTTCAAGAACAGCGGCGCCCTGGCCGGCGCCACGATTCCCCACCCCCACTCGCAGATCCTGGCCCTGCCCCTGGTGCCCGCGGCCGTGGAGGAGCGGTTGAAACGCGCCCGCGCGCTGCACACCGAACACGGGAAATGCTTCTTCTGCGGCGTGATCCAGAAGGCGGTCAACGAGAAGAAACGGCTGCTTCTCGAGGACGAGGAGTTCGTGGTGGTGGCGCCCTACGCGCCCGCCTTTCCCTTCCAGCTGCGTCTCATGGGCCGTACCCACCGCTGCCGCTTCGAGGAGACGCCCGACGGGGAGTTCCTCAACCTGGCCGCCGCCCTCAAGGAGGCCATGGGCATGATCGAGCGCGGCCTGGGCGATCCCTCCTACCACCTCATCCTGCACAACGCCCCGTTCGAGGCCGGCTGCGAGGAGTTCTACCACTGGCACCTGGACATCGTGCCACGCATCTCGGGCATCGGCGGCTTCGAGCACGCCACCGGATGCTATATCAATCCCTTCCCGCCCGAGGAGGCGGTGTCCGAGCTGCGCAAGTTCTAATTCGGGCTCTCGAAGTTCTGAAGTTGAGAAGACTCTCGCTCGAGTTCCTGGGGATGGGTGCAAGGGTGGATGGGTCGATGGGGAAAAAAGCAAGCAAGCATGCAAGCAGCAGGCTGCAAGGCAAGGATATTTACAGAACTCAGGTATAGGTAGAGGTGCAGGCAGAGGATACGCGAGATTTCGGCCGCCTCTGCCTCCACCTCGAGCCCTTGTCGCTCGTCCTCAACCTCGTACTCCGGCGCTCTTTACACCCCCGGCGAAATAGGCTATAATACCCGCATCCAAGCCGATGTAGCTCAGCTGGTAGAGCGCTTGATTCGTAATCAAAAGGTCGGCGGTTCGACTCCGCCCATCGGCTTTTCCTTCTTCCGCTTGGTTCCCGGTTTCCTTTTAAAAATAATGTCAAGAAGTCAAAAACCTTCCCCTCCTGTTAAAAAAAGTAAAGCTTGACTTAGGATATACCATCGGATAAAATGCGAATGATTCGCAAAAAAATTGAAAGAGAAAAAAAATGACCTCCTGCAGAAAAGATATAATCGATGTGATGAGGAATTCCCCGGTACCGTTGAATGCATCACAGATATTCCAATATCTGGATGGCACCATTCACCGGGCTACCATCTACAGGAGTCTGCACTATCTGGAGTCACATGATTATATTCATGGATTTACCCTTCACTGCAACCAGGAGGGAACCACTCGATTCTATTTTCCCTTTGGTGAAAGTCATGTACACTTTTTTCACTGCAAACACTGTCACAAGTTTTTTCCATATAAAGATTGCCCATTAGAGGATCGGCAAGAAGAAACCAAAAAAAAATACCATTTCACCGTAGACCACCATGTTCTGTTTTTTTTAGGTACCTGCGAATCGTGCGAAAAATCGGTATGAATCGTGAAAAATCTGAGAGAGGGTTCCCATAACTGATAAATCCAAAAATGAATCAGGAAAAGTAATCCTGAAATTTGCCAGCTTGCTTCTTATCGCAAGCTTATTCATATTATTATGTTTCCATCATTTTCTACATCATCACGAACCAGATGGAGAGGTACATGGAAACTGCTTGATATGCATTTTTCTGAATTTCACAAAATTTGGCCATATCGTAGAAGGCAGCATCATTTTTACACTCACCCCCCTTTTTTTTGAAATAAATCAATTCTTCACCAAACCAGGTTTAAAACCATGTATCCGAATATT
>Ga0180434_10000730_pt1 | contig 48123 bp, 36 predicted proteins | sample SS_ome_7_FD_132453 | JGI IMG/M metagenome (GOLD analysis project Ga0180434, IMG submission 132453) | Hypersaline lake sediment archaeal communities from the Salton Sea, California, USA - SS_1_D_2 metaG | ecosystem: Environmental > Aquatic > Non-marine Saline and Alkaline > Hypersaline >... | reverse complement strand
GGAACCCGGGATGGTCTGCCACACGATCCCGGGCCCAATCCGGATTTCGCAGATAGATCAGGTTGTCGGATCGGCTGCTTGCCGTATCTGAGGAGAAGATGCGCCTGTCGAGAGGAGAGTAGCAAAAAGACCGGAATCCGAAACCGGTAATCCGTTCCATCAGGATCGACTCGTCGTACCCGTACCTGGCTCCATGCCCCTTGAGTTCGATGATGATCGCACGAAGGGACTGATTTTCGAAGACTTTTTCGCCACCATTGAGTACCTCCGTCTCATACCCTTCAACATCGACCTTCAGCATCGTCGGGTTTCGTTCTCCCACGATGGAATCCAGGGTTCGAGCCGGAAGCTCGAGAGTCTTGTCCCTCTCACAGGCATCCAGATCGGTCACAACGTGGTCTTTGGGGCCGAACGAAGAGGTGAAAGTGAGGCTTCGTTCCGTACCCGCGACCCCCAAGTTCAAGGCTTCCACCCCGTTGCGGGGTTTGTTCAGGCGTATATTCTGCCGAAGCAGGGCGTAATTGCCGGGAATGGGCTCGCACGCAATGGCCGTGGCTCCGGCAACAGAGCCGGCGAGAACTGTATATGCGCCGATGTTCGCCCCGATATCCAGGAAGAGGTCCCCCTCTCTCAGGGCATGCAACACGAACGCCATTTCTTCGAATTCATGCAACGGCATGTAGCAGATTCGTCTCTGGGCCACGCCGCGTTTCACAAGGAGTCCGGTTTGCCCTACAAAATCGATCCGCAAAGGTTCTGGGTGGAGTCGACCTCGAATCTGCCAGCATAGATAGCGCCAGAATGTGCCGGCCTTGCCGCCCAGAGTATCGTTCAGGGGGTGGTGGAGGATGAAGGAGGCGGTCTCGACCAGGTCTTCAAACAGGAGGCCCAACCGTATTTCTCCCCAGATTCTTCCGATGGAGCGCATGAAACGTAGCCTCCGGGCTTGTCATCCAACCATTAAGCCTTACACTACACAGAAAGTAGGAAATGAAAGAGTCGTTAGCACCGGATTTACCAGAATTCCACAATAAACAACATAGACGATAGATATCGATACCGAAGGAGACAGGAAAATGGACATGAATACGCCTGGATACGACATGTTCTCCCAGGGCGCGAATCTGTTTGCCCGTGGGGAATACGAAGAGAGCATATGCCACTTCACCATGGCCATTGAAGCCGACCCGCACTTCAAGGCTGCCTACATGAGTCGCGGCGCGGCCTGGGCAAAGACCGGAAACACCGAGAAGGCCATGGAGGATTTCAACAAGGTCCTGGAGATGCACCCGGACGACCCTCGGGCCTACCACTTTCGGGGGCTGGCTCACCTGAAGAACGGTGACCGGGAGAAAGCCAAGCAGGATTTCGACAAGGCAATCGAGCTGGATGACCGGTACGGGATTGCCTACTTCAGCAGGGGGACAACGCTATCGGAGATGGGTGAAACGGATCGAGCCGGAGACGACATGGTGATGGCCGCCCGTATCGGCGAGGCGCACCTGCAGGGCTTTGCGGATGACCACAACATCTGGAGGACCAAGTACGACAAGATGGTAGCGGAGTTGAGCGGTGAGCGGGAGCCGGACATGGCGGTTACGCCAGACCTGAAATCATTCCTGGACGGATAGGAACACGGTCCTCCCCAAACGATTTCCCTTAGAGACCAAGGGCGGGCGCAGCAGGCTCCCGCCCTTTCTGCCTTTGCCGCGGTCTCACTCGCCATACCGCTCCAGATAATTGCGGAGCCTCAGTTTGCGTGCCGTGTTCCGGCAACTCATGTATCTTATTTTTCCGAAGATGGGCCTCTCCGGGGCCCAGGGTCGGTCATAGCGCCCCAGCGTCCAGAAGATCCCACTGTAAGAGTTCGGGTCCCTTCCGTCCAGGGCGTACTTGTCGTTCAATTCGATCATGACGGCGAGTGCTTCTCTAGGGGACGGGGACCACTCCAGGATCTTCTTCCCCCAGATCATGCGAAGGTAGTTCTGGATGCGCCCTTCCCGAAGGAGCTGTCTCTGGGCCGCGTTCCATAGGGGGTCGTGCGTTCGTGCGGTCTCGAATTCTTCCATCGAATAGGTGTGGGGTCTTGGGTCTCCGGCGTGCTTCGCGAGCGTTTCCCTTGCCCACTCCGGCAGGGAGTCGTATTCGGCGTAGTCTTCTCGTTTCGAGCACATGTTGTACCCGAGTTCCCGCCAGGTGATCAGCTGATCGAGGAACCGTTCCGCCCCGTCGCTCATCCGCCACCAACCCTCTTTGCCGCCGGTGGCCTTGATCGCCAGGCGGCGTGGAGACCATTCCTCCTGTCGCGTGAGCCGGGCAAAGATCTCGTGCGGGGAGATGTGTCCGAAGTGAAGGTAAGGGGAAAGTCCGCTGGTCACCTCGCTGTCCGGGTGATTTCCCTCTTCGGCGTAACGGTCGAGTCGCCCGCGCAGAAACCTCGTAAGGGCGGTGGAAGCTTCCTTCGTTCCCCCGCGGATGGGAGCGGGCTCGATCCGGTGATCGATGGGAAAGGCGATGAGATCGCCTGGATCGGCCCGAAGCAACTCCTCCGTAGCCGCCGGCCACTGTTTCGTGATCTCTTTCGGGAGGATCGGCGGGGAGGGGAGGGAGAGGCGAGCGAGGGGGGACTTCTTCGGGACGGACCGTAGGTGCTCTCTCAACTGACTTTGCAGAAATCTCCTGAAAGAGAAGGCCGTGAGGAAGACCCGGTCCGTGGCCGCCAGGGGGAGAATCCCGTTGGAGTCCACCGCCTCCAGTCGAACCGTCACGCGGTTCCCGGCGGCCGCCAGCATGCGGGGGAGGAAGAAGGCCGGAAAATCGTCTGTCACGGTCACGCAGGCGTGACCTGCCAGGGTCTCCAGAAGGCCCTTTCCCTCTCCGTGGGATCGCTCCAAGTAGGGGTAGTAGAGAACCGGCTTGCCCCGGCAGCGGGCCACGTTCTCGAGCATGCCGTCCATGATGAACCGGTGGAGCCTGTCGCTCGCCCATGGGTAGCCGCAACGAAGCGCCTCCAGGATGACCAGGGGCTTCTTCAACTCCAGGACCCATTCTACGGCGCGCTGTAGGCCGAAGTTTCTCTCGGTCCTCCTGGCAGCCGTCATCCAGTAGAGGACGACCCCCCCCTTCGGCTCCACGGGTGCCTTGTTTGCCGGACGGATTCGTATTTCCGGTACGGGGGACAAGGGTCTTCCTATTTGCGGGTTGTCGAAGATCTGTATACGATTGGACGAGGAAAGTACACTCCCTCGCATAGTACAGATGCGTGGATCGCTTCGAGAGGTGCACCACCCTTTTCTCTCGAGAGCCTGCCCAGGCTGAAACCGCTCTCAAGGACGTGCGTATGGATGCGAAGAGGTCAGAGCCGGTCCTGGTGACCGGTGCGACAGGGTATGTGGGCGGAAGGCTCATTCCCCTGCTTCTTGAATCCGGTCACCGGGTAAGGGCCATGGCCCGCAGCGTCGGCAAACTTGCCTGCAGGCCCTGGGCAGGGCACCCGAACATGGAGATCGTCTCCGGGGATGCGCTGGACAGGGAGTCTCTCGCACGGGCGGCCGAAGGGTGCTGGGCGATTTACTATCTCGTTCACTCCATGAGCGGCCCCCACAGGGAGTTTGCCCGGAAAGACCGTCTCGCGGCGGAGAACCTGGTGGCTGCTGCTGCGCGGGGAGGAGCCGATCGTGTCGTCTACCTGGGGGGGTTGGGTGAGGAGGGCGATGGGCTGAGCGAGCACCTGCGCTCACGTCATGAAGTGGCCCGCATCCTTCAGGCGGGCCCTGTGCCGGCCACTCACCTGAGGGCCGGGATGATCCTCGGATCCGGCAGCGCATCCTTCGAAATTCTCCGTTATCTCGTCGATCGGCTTCCGCTGATGATCACACCGAAGTGGGTGAGCACTCCCTGCCAGCCGATCGCGATCCGGGACGTTCTCCGCTACCTCGAGGGTTGCCTGGAGCAAGACGCGACCAAGGGCGAAACCCTGGACATCGGCGGCCCGGAAATCCTCACCTACCGGGAGATAATGGAAATATACGCTGAGGAGGCCCGTTTGAGGAAGCGGCTGGTTCTGCCGGTTCCGGTCCTCACGCCAAGGCTGAGCTCCTACTGGATTCACCTGGTGACTCCGGTCCACGCGTCGATCGCAAGGCCGCTTGCCGAAGGGCTCTCCATCCCGGTCCTGTGCAAGGACGACCGGATTCTGGACATGATCCCGGGCGAGCGCCTCACCTGCCGGAAGGCCGTACGGCTGGCCCTGGACCGCATCGAACAACAGCGGGTAGAGACGAGCTGGACGGATGCCGGGGAAATGGCCCCTCCCGAGTGGGTCCGGCAGGGGGATGCCCCGTACGCAGGAGGCACCATCCTGACCTGCTCACACCGGATCAAGCTCAGGGCCGAGCCCGAAGAGGTCTGGGACCCGATCGGCAGAATCGGGGGGAAGAACGGATGGTACTATGGTGACATCCTCTGGGTCCTTCGCGGCTGGATGGATATGCTGGCCGGAGGGAGCGGAATCAGGAGAGGGCGAAGGCATCCGGAGCGGCTCTACCCGGGGGACGCTCTGGACTTCTGGAGGGTCCTGGAAGCAGATGCCCCGAACCGCCTCGTCCTGCTGGCAGAAATGAAGATGCCCGGGGAGGCTACCCTGGAATTCCGGTTGACGCGAAGTGCAGATGGGGATACCGAATTGAGGCAGATTTCCACCTTTCTTCCCCGGGGGCTCTACGGGATTGCGTATTGGTGGGCCTTCTACCCCTTCCACGTTTGGCTCTTCAGGGGAATGCTCAATTCCATAGCCGAACGAATCGGAAAACCGGTGGTCGAAGGTCCCTGCTCCATCGACCCGCGTGCCGCGGAAAGGAACGTACAATGAAAGAACAGCAAGCGGTAAATACCCGTGACCTCGCATTCCGTAACGGAAAAATCTATACGGTCAATCCCAAAAAGCCCTGGGCCGAGGCCGTGGCCATCAAGGATGGGCGGCTCGCGCGGGTCGGGACCAACGCCCAAGCCGGGGAATGTGCCGGCCCGGACACCGAGGTCGTCGATCTCGGAGGCCGGCTTGTCATCCCCGGCATATACGACACACACGTACACCTCATCACCGCAGTCCAGTACGCTCGGTCTCTCTGCCAGTTTCCGGATCCTCCCACCCTTCCAGGGATCGATGACTGCCTGTCCGTAATCAGACAACGCTTCCAGGACGGGAGCGGGATAGAAGACGGCTGGTTCCTGGGGGGGCTCTGGTCTCCCTTCACCTTTGGTATGGAAGGCCCGACGAAGGAGATGCTGGACGAGATCGTGGGAGACGTTCCGGCCTTCCTCATGGATATGACCCTTCACTCCGTCTGGGTCAACTCGGCGGCACTCCGAATCGCCGGTATCGACAAGAACACTCCGGACCCGCAGTACGGAGTCATCGCCAAAGATCCCGACACGGGGGAGCCGACCGGGTACCTGGTCGAGTACTCTGCCATGGCGCTCGTTGGCCGGCACATCCCGAAGATCTCGTTGGTGCGGAGAATGGCCCTTGCCGAACGGGGCATAGCCGAGATGAACGCTTACGGAATCGTCGGCTTCAGCGAGGCCGGTTCCGAGGAGGCGGACCTCGCCGCGTTGCACCGGCTGGCAAGGGACGGGCGCTTGAACGCACGGGTCCTGACAAGGAACCTTGCGGTCCAGGCCGGTTCCATCGAGGAAGAGCTTCGTTCGGCGGAGGAGATCGCATCTGTCGCCGCGAAGTACAAGGTCGGCAGGCTCGATACGTTTGGAGCAAAGATCTACGTGGACGGGTCCTCGCAGAATGACACGGTGGCATTCCTCGACCGCAGCTCGCCTTTCGAGATGCCTTATCTGTACGAAGACCTGACCATCTCTCCGGAAAAACTGAAGCAGGTGGTCACCGACCTTGACCGAAACGGCCTCCCCATCATGATGCACTGCATCGGCGACAAGGCGGCCCACGTTGCCCTGGACGCCGTGGAAGCGGCCCGAAAGGCGAACGGCAACAGTGGATTGAATCACTGTATCACCCACGCGTTCTTCCATGCCGACGACGACATTCCCCGCTACGCCCAGCTGGGGGTTTCATTGAACATCCAGACCTGGGCAAGCACCGACTTCGATTACGGAGAAATCGTCACACCCCTGATCGGCGAGGAACGATGGAGAAGGGCCTTCCCCTACAAGACGTTGATGAACCAAGGGGCACTCATCAGCATCGGCAGCGATTGGCCTTGCGTTACGGCCTCCCTCAATCCCTTTCCCGGACTGGCCATGGCTTCTACACGCATCGACCCCTTCTATCCGGAACGGGGCGTGTTCAACGAGGAGGAGAAGCTGAGCATGGAGGCGTTGATCCCCATGCTGACGATCAACGGGGCCAAGCAGATGGGCCTGGACGAAATCTCGGGATCCATCGAGGAAGGCAAGTCTGCCGACCTCGCCGTGCTCAACCATAACATCCTCGAATGCGAGCCGGAGGAGCTGTTCGAGACACGGGTCCTGCTCACCCTGCTGGAAGGTAGGCCGGTCTACCATGCAGAAGACTCGCCGATGCTCACTCCGGCCGAAGGGCTCAAGGCTCCCGACATGTGGCGGTGAGGCGATCGCCCGCCAGGAAAGGCGACGGAAATGCGAGAGAGAATCAAGGCGTTCCTCAAGGAGAAGGACATGTGCGTCCTGGCCACCAGCCTGGAAGGCAGGCCCCACTGTTCCCTCATGGCGTACATGACGGACGAGACGGCGGAGTGGATCTACATGGTCACACACCGGGGCACGACCAAGTACAAGAACCTGCTTTCCAACCAGCAGGTCAGCCTCCTGGTGGACAACCGATGCGAGGGAATGCTTGCCGACCGGAGCAACTTGCAGGCCTTGACCGTGCACGGAACCTATCACGCGGTGGAGGAGGAAGGGTCGAAGAAGCAGATCCTGTCGCAAATCCGGGAAAGGCATCCTCAGATGGGAGAATTCCTCGACAGCCCGGAGGCCGAGGTCATATCCGTCAGAGTGACTTCCTTTCTATTCCTGGATGGAATAACAGATGCTCACCGTGTGACCCTTTAGCACGGTCCCTTCTCCGGGGGCACTGCTTCTGTGCCTGTCCCCTTTGAATATTCCTCGATTCATGGTATTCATGCGTGATTCGAGAGACTCGGGGATCCTGCCCGAACCACAATCTTACTTGCTGATGCGATGCGAGCCTTGGACTTGGACTGCTTCATGGAAAAGCTGCGGTGTCTGGAGTGAACAGGCCGGCCTTCCTGCTCCTCTTCTTTCTGGCGGCGGTTCTTGGCTCTCCATCCACCCGGATTTACGCCCAGACACCGCTTCCCTTCGACGAGCTGGGAGCGGGCCCCAGGGCGACCGCCATGGGACAGGCATTCACTGCCGTAGCAGATGATGCCTCCGCCGCCTACTACAACCCCGCAGGCCTGATCCAGATTCGATCCCCTTTTCAGCTGACGCTGGGCTATCAATATGCCAAGCCCAGGGTATGGGTCGAAATGGAGCCGGTGGAGCTCAATTTCAGAAGAGGGGATTTCAACCGGAGCGAGGACTACTCCACCAGCGGCCTGTACATGGGCTATGCCTGCAACCTTGCGGATGTCTCCTTCTTCAAGGATTCCGCCGTGTTCAGCCGGTTTGCCGTGGGCCTGACCTTTTTCGCCAACATCCCCGAGTTGACCCAGTTCTGGAATCCCCAGTGGGACACGGAACCCTATGTGCTGCGGTACAACGAACGCTGGTCCTTGTTCGCCCTGGCCGTTTCCGTCGCCTTTCGGTGCACGGACTGGCTCTCCGTCGGTGCGGGGATCCTGCCCCGGGTGGACAGCCTGCAGACGTCAACGGGCTCCTGGATCCAGCTCCCCCCCGAGGAGGATGACAGTGCCGTGGGTTTCCGGATGGACCTCCGGCAGACAACCGAGGTCAATGTGGTACCGATCTTCGGCCTGCTCGTGCATCCCCCCCAGGCGTCTCTGCGCGACAGGCTATCGTTCGGGTTTTCCTACCGGGGCGAGAATTCGGCCTTCTACGGGACCGGGATGCAGAGCACCAAGGGCCTCTGGGTCGGTGACCCGGAGAATCCGGTCATGTTCTTCGACGACCCGGGCGGAAGGGTCGTGGACCACGTGGGCTTCTCCCCGGAGCAGCTGACCTTTGCCTTCGCCGTCAAGCCTGTGCAGGCCCTGATCTTCGCATTCGACTTCACCTGGAAGAGGTATTCCGCCTTCACCTTCTTCTGGGACGTGCACCCGGAGCCCCCCTTTGAGGATGTGTGGGTTCCGAGGGTGGGGATCGCCTACGCCTTCGACCCGGGTCTCGAGGCCGGTTTTCTGAAGAAGATCTGCGAGCTGTCACTTCTGGCAGGATACTACCGGGAACCCAGCCCCGTGCAGGACATGAGCGGCCGGATGAACATCCTGGACGCAGACCAGAATGTCGTGTCCGGAGGATTCGGCGCGAAGTACGACGCCGAATGGACGGGCTACGTGAAGCTGGATGCGTTCTTTCAAGCCCATCTTCTGGAATCGAACCATATCTCAAATGACAGGGACCCCTTGTACGGCCCCATCTCTGTGGGGGGGCAGGTGTGGGCGTTCGGGATTTCGCTGTCTATCGCGTACTGAAGGACTTGCCCATGAGATTCAAGGCCATCCGGGTTCTGCTTCTGCCTTTGGCGGTCCTGTGTGCCTTCGGCCGCGCCTCTGCGCAGACAGGCATGTTCTTCGATGAGTTCGGGGCCGGCTTCAAGTCCGCCTCCATGGGCCAGGCCTTCACGGCCGTGGCCGACGACCACTCCGCTGCATACTACAACCCGGCAGGGCTCACCCAGACAGAGAAGATCTTCGAGTTCACGGCCGGGTACATCTACGCCAAGCCCCGGCTCCGGGCCGATTACCCGGAGAACCCCTCCCTGAACCTGTCCGACCAGGCCTCTTCCCACGGGCTCTATCTGGGTATCGCGAGCAACCTGGACTTCAGCGAAACCATCCGGGTCTATCCCTGGTTCAGGCGCTTCGCCTTCGGATTCATTCTCTGGGCGAACCTTCCCGAGTTCGGCCAGTACCATTCCGGCCCCACGGCGATCAAGCCTCATTTCCTCCGGCACGACATGAGCTTTCAGGCCCTGTCCATATCCATTTCAGCGGCCGTCGAGATCACCCGCTGGCTGTCGGTGGGAGGGGGCGTCATCCCCTCGGTCACCAGCGCTGCCGAAGAAGACGTCTTTCAAGCGGTCAACAAGATCAACGAAGACGATCCCGTGCGGGGGCTCCGCCTGAGCATCCACCAGACCGCCACGGTGTTCGTTGTGCCGATCCTCGGGATCCTGATCCGCCCACCCGTCGAGGGAGTCAGGGACAGGGTCGCCGTCGGGGTCTGCTTCCGGGGCGAGAACGAGCAGAACCACGGCAAGGGGGTCATCCGGCAGGACATCGGTACGGAGGACGAGTACGGCGAGCCCTTGCCCGTGGCATTGCCCTATCCGGATCACTACAACATCAACCTCGTCAGCTACATCCCCTGGCAGCTCACAGGCGGAGTTTCGGCGAAGCCCTTCGAGGGGCTGACGTTGGCCTACGACATGACGTTCAAGCGATATTCCGAGTACCGCACGTACCTGGAATTGCCACCGGATCCCCCCTTCCAGGACACGTATACCCACCGGTTCGGAGTGGAATACGCATTCGATCCGGGCTTCACGTCCGGATTCGCACGGAGGATCCGCAGGATCGGGCTCCGAGGGGGCTACTACTACGAGCCGACACCGGTGCAGCAATGGGAGCCCTCGGAGCAAGAGCCCAACAACAACATCTATGGTTCCGACCAGGACGTGTTCTCCGCGGGCCTGTCGTTGATCCTGGGCCAGGAAAAGGGAGAGCACGAGTTCGAGATGTACTTCCGGTACCACCATTTCCGCGGCCTTTCGCGGTACGCGTACTTCGACAGCGTTTATGCGTTCATGAGCGGCCTGGAAGAGCCGGGGTACAAGAGGGTGGACATCAGCGGTTACGTGTGGGCTATCGGGGGGAGCTATACGCTTCGTTTCTGATGTCGGAGGATGATTGATTCAAGGCTTTTCCGCTTGCGCCTCCAGGATTTCCCGGCGCAGCTCTTCGCACCAGGGCCGGACGATCTTCTCCATGTGGCCTCGGTTCCACGGGTCTTCGCACTCGAGGACGCTTGCCAGCTTGCTCAGGGCCTCCTCGTGACGCCCGTGCCGGGCATCGAGGCGGGCCAGGTAATACAGGGCCACGATGAAACCGGGATCCAGCTCGAGCGCACGCTCGTATAGCCGGACGGCCTCCTGCTCGTCTCCACCGAAGATGGCCGGCACCTCGGTCAGGTATTGCGCGCGGGCCACGAGGGCGGGGGGGTAATCGGGATCCAGTTCCAGGGTTCTGTCCATCTCCCTCTTGATCTTGCGAAACTTCCAGAAGGAGGTCCAGGTCCCCCGGGTCCTGGCGCCGGCTCCCATGTTGGCCATGTAGAAGAAGTGGCCTTCCTTGCCTTCGGGATTGCTTTCCACGGCCCTCCGGCCGTACTCGGCCCCCTTCTCCCAGTAAGCGATCTTGCGCTCTTTCTGGTCCTCGCCGAGCATCTCACCGTAGTTCTCGTACATGTCGGACAGTTTCCACAGGAGCGTGTAGTCTTCGGGCCGCAGGGCAAGGGCTTCTTCGTACAGCCGGATGGCTTCCTCGTACCGCCCCGGTGCTAGGTGATGCGTCCGGTACAGTGCATCCGCCTTCTTCAGGGAATCCTCGGGCTTGCCTTCGCCGGCTTCCATCCGTGAAGGAGAACAGCACAGGCATAACAGGACGCAGGCCTGCGATAAGCGCAAAAGGAGAAGCCTAAGGAGTTCCATCCTGCAGCATCACCAATCCGAAGATGGTTGTGGAATAGGTCTTTCCCCCGTCCGGGTGGAGGAACAGGGAGCCCTGCCAGTTGTTGTAGCCCAGACCCGTTCCCGTGGGCATTCTATACACGGTTTCTCCGGTTGCGAAATCCACGGCAGTGAAGTGCCAGGTGGTGACCGGGCATGACTCGCCCTTCCCGTACATGTACACGAGGCCGTTCCCGAAGGACAGCCTGAACCCGCCGATGCTTTTTTCCCGGCTCGCCCAGACCTCTTCACAATGGAAGGTGCCGTCCTCCCGTCGAGTAGCGTCTACTCGAGTGAGGCCCGGGATGGGATGGGAGCGGGGGAACGAGTGGTGCCCCCAATTGTTCTCAACGATTACGGAGTACACGCCCGTGCCCTCTCCCCTTTCGTTCCCGTGCTCGAAACCGATGGTGGTCAGGTCCGTTCCGCTCTTCCCTTCCTGGAACACGGGTGCGCTCGCCACCTCGGCTCCGTCGGAACGGCGGTAGAATACCAGGTTGATCCTCGGTTCGGCATTGTCGGCGATGACGGCCAGTCCGTCGGAGCCTCCCATCAGCGTAACCGAAGTCCCGGACCCACGGGTGATGTGGCCGGGTTTGGGGCCGGGACCTCGGTCGTACTCCGTGCGCCAGTCTTCGAGAATGTTTCCTTCGCCGTCCGGGTTGAAACGGTAGAGCGCCCGGTCGGAGAGGATGAAAACCCCGTCCTCGGCCACGGCAAAGGCGTTCTCGATCTTCTCTCCCTCGAGCCGCCGGGTCCGGACCGCGCCGGATCGCCTGTTCACCGTGCCCACCATTCCTCCGGTTGTAGCGTACCAGTAGTGCGCCCCGCTCCAACCGGGCAGCACCCATGCGACGCTGTCCTGTTTCGGCCAGGGCGCGGGCACGACGTGGTCCGAGAGATCGTATTCACGTACTCGCCGGAATTCTCCCTTGCCGCCGGGTCCCGGCACCTCGATGACCAGTATCGTGTTGCCTGTGGTGGGCACGACCGCCCGGTCCTGTTCGTCAAGGTAGAAGTACATCCCCGCGCCGATGTACTTCCAGGGAAGCACGCCCTGGAGAGGGAAGTGCCAGGGGCGCGGGGGCAGATCGTGGGAACCCAGTTCCTCCAGCGTGTCGGGGTCCATGACCTCGAGTTGAAATTTCCTTCCGTTGCTGTAGACTGCGACGAGCCGTCCCGCCCGGTCAAAGGCAATCGTGCCGTACCCTCCAAAGCCCTGTGTTCTCGAACGCACCTCCGGACCGAGCCCAAGGGGGCCTCCGGCTTCGTAGGTATCGCTCAAGTAGGCGTCAGCGTGCATGTTGCTGCCGGGATTCGGCGCCATGAAGGGGTGATGGGGAATCGGGACGTGAGGGACCGGGTTCGAGTCGTTCGCGGAGCGGTACCGGATGAACTCCCTGCACGCAAGGGGTGAGTCGGGTTCGTGCCGGACGACCGAACGCCAGAGGGTTTTCAGCCCCTGCGAGGGGTAGTGGATCCAGGACGGTATGGGTGTTGGCGAAACGCCGTCCCGGGGGCCGCCCCCGCATGCGGTGAGGGAGAGCAGGACAGCGCCAAGGAGGCATACCCGGAGAGACTTCGTGCCCAGGCCGGTTCTTTTCTTCATACATTCCATGGCAGGACGGATTGACTTTTCTTCCGGAAACAGGAATAGGAAGACGATCGTATTTGTTCTCGATGAAAATGTCCATTGAGGTTCCTTCAAGCAAGAGGATCGTTGCGGATGGCGGCAGAAAGGCGGGCATCTAATTTCGAGCACCCTCTTGCCCTGGGCTCTTTCCGCAGCTGGGTCAGGTTGCTCCAGGAGGGGAAAGAGATAGACCGGGCGTATCTCGCACGGCTCCTGTTCGTCTCTTTCTCCACGCTTCTCACCAGCCCCCTCAGGGTCTATGAACGGCTACGATACGGCAGAATCGTCCGGAACACGACACTTCACCCCTCCCCCATATTCATCGTCGGCCACTGGAGGACAGGGACGACCCACCTGCACAACCTGATCTGCATGGATCGTCAGTTCGGCTACCTCTCAACCTTTCAGGCCATGGCCCCCGGGTTCTGCCTGGTTGGAGATAGGACGATCAAGCCCCTGCTGGCTCGAATCGCCCGGAAGAACCACCCCACGCGCGAGATCGACAACATACCGCTCTCCTTCGATGCCCCGCAGGAGGAGGATTTCGCGATTGCCAACATGTCGCCCTATTCCTTCCTTCATCTGTACACCTTTCCGCGCCGGGCCCCCCACTTCTTTGATCGGTATGCCCTGTTCGAGGGCCTGCCGGAATCGGCGCTCGCGGAATGGACCGAAATCTACCTGACGTTATTGCGCAAGGCCACCTTCAGTGCGGGAGGGAAGCGGCTGGTCCTGAAGAACCCGGCAAACACCGGCCGGATCGGGACGTTGCTCGATCTCTTCCCGGACGCCAGATTCATCCATATCTGCCGGAACCCTTACAATGTGTTTCGTTCCATGTTGCATGTCTATCTGACCGTACTGCCCACGGCGCAGTTGCAGGAGATCGGCCGGGACCGGATCGAGGCCTATATTCTTGCGTTCTATGCCAAGCTCATGAAGAAGTTCCTCGCAGACAAGACGCTCATCCCGGCCGACAACCTGGTAGAAATGAAATTCGAGGATCTGGAGGCGGACCCTCTGGGCCAACTGCAGAGGGTGTACGATGGCCTGCGCCTGCCCGCCTTCGACGAGACGGCCCCGGCGGTCCGCGCCTACATGCGTTCCGTCGAGGGCTATCAGAAGAACGAATATGAGATCGACGATCACGTCATCAAGAGCGTGAACCGGCACTGGCCGTTCGCTTTTGATGCGTGGGGCTATGCTCCACGGACTCCTGCTTGATTCACTCCTCTTTGCCCACACCCGGTTTCCGGTTGTTCAGTAGTTTCCGCCTACCAATATGCCCCCAATCCTCCGGTATTGCTACTGAATGAACCGTACATACCTTATTGGCATCGTAAGGGTATCTAAACGAATAGCGGGAGAGAGCCGCAAAGAAAGGACTTGAGCGATGAACGCGACGGAATTTCAGGAAGGTGCGCGAGAGAGTATGGAGGAGTTTTTGAACAAGGGAGATGCGTTTTCCAGGCAGGATGAGTCGGATGACGGCCGGTTCTACGCAGTGAACCGACTCGTGGACCATCTGGATTCGGTCGCTCTGGAAACGGTCGAAGGACTCGTTGAAACGTTGGTTGTGGAGAAACGGCCGACGATTCTCGACCTGATGGCCAGCTGGGATTCCCACATCCCCAAGAACATGGAGGCGGACGAGGTCGTGGGACTCGGCCTCAACAAGAAGGAGCTTTCACGGAACCAGGTCCTGACCGAGTTCGTGCTGCACGACCTGAACAACAACCCGGTCCTGCCCTTTGACGATGGCCGGTTTGACGTGGTCCTGAATATCGTGTCCGTGGATTACATGACCAGGCCGTTCGAGGTGTTTCGTGAAGTCGCGAGAGTTCTGAAGCCCGGTGGACTGTTTCTGGTCATCTTCTCGAATCGAATGTTCCCCGAAAAGGCGGTCAAGATCTGGCGCGAGTGCAGTGAGCCGGAACGGGTGATCCTGGTGGAGGACTTCTTCAGAGGCTCTGATTTGTTCGAGGAACCGCGGGCGTTCCGGTCCAAAGGGAAGCCAAGGCCCAAGGACGACAAGTACGCTGACAGGGGCATTCCCAGTGATCCGATTTATGCTGTGTACGCCGAGAAGAAAGGGGCGGACCCGAACCGAAGCAAGAGGCCGGGTATGGAGGAAGAAGAGAAGCGACCCTTGACGGCAGAGGAGATGAAGGCCCAGAGAGAGCACGTCAAGAAGACCCTGTGCTGCCCCCATTGCGGGCAGAGAATGAAGAAGTGGATCATTCCGGACTCTCCCTTCAACACCTGGCAGAACGAGTACATGTACATCTGCTTCAACGATGAATGCCCCTATCTGGTTCGTGGCTGGGACGTGATGAGCCGTCAGGGGAATGCTTCCATGTCCTACCGCCAGATGTTCAACCCGGAGAACGGCAGCCTGACGCCGATGCCGGTCCCGAATTTGAAGGCGCTCAAGGACGGCATCCTGGAAGAAGATTGAAGCCGAAGCGGGTCCGGCCGGGTTCCCATTGTGACGGATCCGCTCCCGAGTAGGAACAGATTCCGGGCGGGATATCTTGACTTCCTCGATCCCTGGGGAAACAGGATTCAGATCGTCGAGCACAGGGGGATCCCATTCACGAAGCACCCCTATGTGCTTCGTGGAATGGGCCTGGAAGGTCTCGGGAAGACCCCGGAGGCAATCGGCCAGCTCGAGGCCAAGGGGATGTCCCCCGGCAAGAAGGGCTAGCCATTCCCCCACATAACGTGGGCTACCCTGCGATTTCCGAATTTTTCCCTTCCTATTGGTTTCCGAAATGAATACCATGCGGGATACGGTTGAGCCTCGGCCGGCCTCAAGCGCCCGAGGCCGGAAAGCTCAGAATCATTCAAGGGAGGGTTGTTCATGAAGCCTGGTCGCAGACAAGCTGTCCTGCTTCTCCTGCTGCTCGCCGCCGCCTGCTCAGCCATCTATGATGTTTCTCATGATTACGATCAGGAGGCCGACCTCACGAGGCTGCGTTCCTACGACTGGCTCCCGATACCCGAAGGAGTCGAGGCGGAAGACCTGGTCGTTGGACGCGTGAAGAGGGCCGTGAACGCGGAGATGGCGGAGAAAGGGATCCGAACGACTACAGCTGACCCGGACTTCCTGATCGCCATGCACGCCGGCAGCGAAGAAAAGGTGACGCAACGAGATTGGGGATACACCTATTCGAGCTACTGGCATCGTGGCGGCGGGCGCAGCAGAACCTTTCGATACCAGGAAGGCACCCTGGTTCTGGACTTCGTGGACGCGGACACGAAGCAACTGATCTGGAGAGGCCGGGCAAAGGGCTTTGTGGACCGCAACTCCAAGCCGAAGAAGGATGACAAGCTGGTGAACGAGGCTGTCCGGAAGATCCTGAAGAACTTCCCCCCTCGATGACAGACAAGAAAAAGAACACTTCCGGGACAGGACTCTGGACGAAGGGAGGTTCCCATGCTGAACTTCAACCTGACCCCCGAACAAGTAGCGTTGCAGAAGAAGGCACGTGACTTCGCCCTGACGGAGATCCTCCCCGTTTCCTGGTACTACGACGAAACACACGAAACCCCCATCCACCTGCTCCGGAAGGCCTTTGATGCGGGCATCATGAACGGGGACATTCCCGTGGAATACGGAGGGCCCGGTGGCGGCCTTCTGGACGGGGTCGTCGTGACGGAAGAGCTCGCAGCCGCCTGCCCCGGGCTCGCCACATCGATCTTTGACAACTCCCTCGGCATGGAGCCGCTCATCCTCTCGTCGAATGATGCCTTGAAGGAGAAGTACCTCCCGAGAATAGCCAAGGAATTCAAGCTGATCTGTTTCGCCACCTCGGAACCCACGATGGGCTCCGACGTGTCCGGCATCCGGTGCCTGGCCAGAGAGGAAGGGGACCACTGGGTCCTGAACGGGACCAAGCACTGGATCACCAACGGGGGTATCGCCGACTACATGACCGTGTTTGCAACGGTCGATCCGGATTCGGCGCACAAGGGAATCTGTGCCTTCATCGTGGAGAGGGGCTGGGAGGGCGTTTCCTCCGGACGGAAGATACCGAAGCTGGGCCAGCGGGCCTCCAACACGGCTGCCTTGAACTTCAAGGACGTCAGGGTCCCCAAAGAAAATGTACTCGCTCCGCCGGGTGAGGGGTTCGTGCTCGCCATGAAGACCTTCGGCCGCACGCGGCCGGCTATAGGTGCCTTTGCGGTTGGGGCATCGAGATCTGCCATGGAATTCGCGATCGACTATGCGAAGAAGCGGCGTGCTTTTGGTGCTCCCATAGCCAATTTCCAGGCTATTCAATTCAAGATTGCGGAGATGTACCAGAAGGTGGAGACGGCCCGTCTGCTGGTCTGGAAGGCGGCGTGGGAGGCAGACCAGGGGATGGATCCCACCCTGACCGCCTCCATGGCCAAGATGTACTCATCCGAGGCGGCCCAGGAAGTCCTAGGCGAGGCCCTGCAGATCCTGGCGGGCTATGGGTATACGAAGCTGTTCCCGGTGGAGAAGCTTCTGCGGGATACCCGGCTCTTCAAGATCTACGAGGGGACGAGCGAAATTCAGCGGATGATCGTTTCCGGTTTTGCCCTTGGCGCCTACGAACCGGCAATGCCTCCCCTGGAGGACCTCCCCATCCAGAGGGAAGTGAATCCGGAAGAGATGCCGGCCCCGGGGGAAGGGGGAAAAGCTCTCTGGCGGTGTCGCATGTGCGGCTACGTGCACTACGGAGAGGAGCCACCGGACGAGTGCCCGGTCTGCTTCTTTCCGAAAACCGCCTTCAAGAAGGCGTGATCAGAATCGAACATGGATGCTCGTCAAGGTCTCAGGCAAGAAGGCTCTTGACCTGTCCGAGCAGATCCTCCGTGTCGATGGGCTTGTTGATGTGCCCGGCAGGAGCCTGGACGTGTTTCTGTTTTTCGATGAAGGACTTGAGGTCCTCCGAGACCCCTGTGACGATGATGACCGGGATGTTCGAGGTCGCCGCGTCTTCCTGGAGTTCTCGCAAGGCCTTTAGCCCTGATTTCTCCGGCATGGAGATGTCGAGGGTGATCAGGTCCGGGCTCTGCTGCCTGGCGATCTGCATCCCTTCTTGTCCGTCTTTGGCAGTCAAGGCATCGTAGCCGTTGTCCTCCAAAAGGGTGGTGAGGTAGCTTGCGGTGTCCTGTTCGTCCTCGATGACGAGTATCTTTTTCTTTTCCAATGCCGTTCCTCCTTCTAGTCAGGGGGTCGTTCCCGCCGGTGACGGACCTAATTCCTAGCAAACATATAGGTTTTTTCAAGATACCGAAAATATTGGGATAATGTCAAGATAATTCTTGCCACCGGGGGGGACTCGCAACATCTCGGCTTGCTGGCAACCTGGAATCGACTGTGTTAGCCTGGGATTCCACGATTTGTGAACGGTTCTGGCTGGTTCGCGGGGTTTCTTCATGCCGTCGGGCAAGGGTGTCATCGCGTTGATGGGCTCGGGCGAGCTGACCGCCACTATGGTCGAGGTTCACAAGGAGCTTCTGGCCGGGACGGGAGGGTCCCCCCGGGCCGTTTTCCTGGACACGCCGGCCGGTTTCCAGCTCAACGTGGACCAGCTTTCCGAGAAGGCTGTAGAGTACTTCGGCACCCGCGTCCAGCAGACCATGTCGGTTGCCTCCTTCAAGTCGGCCGAGACAGCGACTCCTTACGAGGCCGAGCAGGCCTTTCACTCCCTGCGCCAGGCCGACTACGTGCTGATCGGGCCTGGAAGCCCCTCCTACGCGGTTCGCCAATGGAGGCAGACACCCATTCCGGACATCCTGGCCAAGAGGGTGGAAGCAGGGGGGTGCCTGGTGGCCGCCAGTGCCGCCGCCCTGACCGTGGGGAGGTTCACCCTCCCCGTTTACGAGGTCTACAAGGTGGGCGCAGAGCTTCACTGGCTGGAGGGAATGGATCTCCTCGCCCGTTTCGGGCTGGACCTCGTGGTGATCCCCCACTGGAACAACGCCGAGGGGGGCAACCATGACACCCGGTTCTGCTACATGGGGGAGCCACGCTTCAGAAAACTCGAATCCCTCCTACCGGAAGGATCATCCGTATTAGGACTGGACGAGCACACCGCCTGCCTGATCGATTTCGAGAAGGAAGAGGCCGTCATCCGGGGGATCGGCCGTGTCACCCTGCGCCGCAACGGGGCCGAGAGATCCTTTGCGAGGGGAGAAAGGTTCCCCGTGGATGTCCTGCGTGGGGGGAATGTCGGCGAGGGGTGGAGACGTGAGGCTCCGGCGGCGATCGGTGCGGAGGCGACGACGGAGACAGAGGAGGGCTCCTTCTGGGACGAGATTCATCGAATCGAGGACGCCTTCCAGCGGGGCCTCGAGGCGGGCGAACCGCGAGACGCGACCTGCGCCCTGCTCGAGCTGGACCGTGCGATCTGGGAGGCCCAGCAGGCCCTGGAGAGTGGAGAGTTTGTTTCCCAGGCCAGGGAGATATTGAGAGAGATGGTCGTTTCGATCGGTGTGAGGCTTGCTTCTTCTGCGGCAGACCCTGTGGATCGCCTTGCGCCTCTGGTGGAGGAACTTCTCGCCCTGCGGGAGAGCTTCAGGCAGAACAAGCAATGGCAGGACGCGGATGCGATCCGCGACAGCCTCGAGCGGGCGAGCATCGCCATTGAAGACACGAAGGCGGGTCCCAAGTGGCATCTGAAAGGCCCGGGGAGCGAAACGAAATGATCCGCCATCCTTCTATTTCGGTTCTCGCCGTCGTCCCCGGCGAGGACTGCCCTTTTCGTCCATGGCTCTCTTGCTTGCAGGCCATGCCACACATCGAACTCAAGGCAGCACCGGCCCTGCCCAGTGATCTCGAACGGTTCGATGTGGTCCTTTCAGGAACCCATGGCGTTCAAGAGGGTCAGCTGGATGCTCTCACGGGTTTCGTCCGGCAGGGCGGGGGCTGGATGGCGCTGGTTGGTGGGGTCGAGCAACTGCAGCCCGACCTGTTAGGAGCTCAACCCACCCCCGTGGGTCCGGCCGCGGAGTTGCGCGTGATGTTTCGGAACACCGACCATCCGCTGGCGTGCCGTTTGCCCGACGCCCTCTACCTGAGCGGTCGCTACCAGGCACTCGAGACAACCGCGGAAGGCACGGAGACCCTCCTCTACGCCGACTGGCGGTATCAGCACAGCGCGGTGCTGGTGCGCCGCTCCGTGGGAACCGGCCGGGTGGCCTGTACGACCCTGCAGGACTATGGTCACCGTGGATTCCAGCAAGTCCTGTATCGAATCCTGCTCGAGTTGGCCGGAAGGCCCATAGGGAATCGGGTGTTGGGCGTAGGTTTGCTGGGGTATTCCCCGTTCGTGGGTGAGGCGCATGGGCAGGGAATCGAGGCGACGCCCGGCCTGGCACTGCGGGCTGCCTGCGACCTGAACCCGGTGAGGTTGGAGCAGGCTCGCAAGGACTTCCCCGGCCTGAATACGCTCGAGTCGGCCGCCTCGCTCGCCGACGATCCTGAGATCGATGTCGTGGTTATCGCCACGCCGCCGAATACGCACGCCAAGCTGTCGCTTCAGGTGATGGCTGCCGGAAAGCACGTGGTCTGCGAGAAGCCCCTGGCCATGAATCGTGCGGAAACGGCGCTCATGGTCGAAGCGGCAGACCGGCAGCAGGTGCATCTGGGCTGTCACCAGAACAGGCGCTGGGATGTCGACTACCTGGCCATCAAACAGGCACTGGAAGAAGGCCGGATCGGGGAGCTCTTCTATCTGGAGACCTTTGTGGGGGGATTCGGCCATCCTTGCGGATACTGGCACTCCCACGACGAGATCTCCGGAGGCACGGCCTACGACTGGGGGGCCCACTACCTGGATTGGGTGGTGAGCCTGATTCCGGAACGAGTCGTATCGGTCGTAGGCACCCGGCACAAACGTGTCTGGCACGACGTGACCAACGCGGATCAGGAACGCGTGCAGGTTCGTTTCGCAGGCGGACAGGAGGCGGAGTTCCTCCACTCCGACATTGCCGCTGCCCGGAAGCCAAAATGGTATCTCCTGGGTACGGAGGGTGCCATTGTGGGCGAGTGGCGGGACGTTGCCGCCTACGAAATCGATCCTGTTCTCTACTATGACAGGCACGACATTCCTGCCACCGAAATGACCCCGGATCTCACGCTGTATCGACGCCATTCCTCCGGTCGGGTTGTCACGCAGAAACTGGCGCTCCCGGATCGCCGGCACTTCCTCTTCCACAGGAACCTGGCGGATCATCTTCTCACAGGGGAGCCCCTGGATGCGCCGCTGGAAGATTCGGTGAAGGTCGTGGCGATCCTCGAGGCAGCGAGCCGGTCGGCTGCAAGAGGTGGAACCGTGGAGGGGGTGGATGACTGAGCGAGCCAAATGGGGCGTCTTGGGGAATGCCACGATCGCTCGCGTCTGTGTGATACCGGCGCTCCAGCGGTCCGGAAACGGTATGGTTCATGCCCTGGCGACTCGTTCCCCGGCACAGGCCGTGCCGGTGGTATCGGATAACCACATCGAGCATGTGTACGACAGCTATGAGGCATTGCTGGGGGACCCGGAAATTGATGTGGTCTATATTCCGCTCCCCAACCATCTCCATCATCCGTGGACGCTCAAGGCCCTGCAGGCGGGCAAGCACGTGCTGTGCGAGAAGCCTCTGGCCTGCAACGCTCGCGAAGCCCTGGAAATGGCCGAAAAGGCATCCGACGCCGGTCTGCTGCTGATGGAGGCCTTCATGTATCGCTTTCACCCGAGAAGCCGGAACATTCAGCGGATGGTGGCGGGAGGAGGGATCGGAGAGCCCCGGTGGGTGCGATCATCCTTCTGTTTCCACATCGGCGAGGAGAGGCTGGCGGCCCGCGAAAACCCGCGAATGAGGCCGGAAATGGGTGGTGGAGCGCTTCTGGATGTGGGATGCTATGGTGTGAGCGTGGCGCGCTGGCTCCTGGGGGAGGAACCGAACCGTCTTCAAGCCCAGGCGGTGTATCACCCATCCGGGGTGGACGTGCACTTCGCGGGCACCCTGCGTTTTGGCGACAGCCGGCTCGCAACGGTGGAGGCGAGCTTCGTATCGGCATTGCAGCAGACCTACGCGGTCATTGGCAACGAGGCAGCGATCGAGCTGCCACACGATGCCTTCATCCCCTGGGACAAGGATGCCCTTTTCACGGTGCGCGGCAAGGATCAGGAGACAGGTGAGGAACATGTCCTGCCGGGTGCGGACGAGTATCAGCTCATGGTGGAGCACTTCTCCGAGGCGGTGTTGAGGCAGCGGGCTCCGATGTTTTCTCCTGAGGAGAGCGTGCGCAACATGAAGGTCTTGGACGGGCTGGCAGAGGCCGCCCGGACGGGACGAACGATTGAGATGTGAAACGAGAGCATGAACCGTTGCGTTCCCATAGCAGACAATGGCTGCAGAGTGACACAAGAGAGCGTTGAGAGCCTCTCTTCCTGCTGGCTGGACACGGGGAGTTCTCTGGAGTGGCATTGCCTCTTTGTGCTCCCCCCCTGGCTGGGGGCGTGGTGGAACGCCTTTGGTGACGGGCGGTCGCAATGCCTCATGGGTGTGCGACAGGGAGACGAGCTGATCGGCATTGCACCCCTGCGGGTGCTGGAGGGCGAGGCCCGCTTCATCGGTGATCAGGATGTGTGCGACTATCTGGATTTCATTGTTGCCCCCGGAAGGGAACCGGAGTTCTTCCGGGTTCTGATAGAAGAGTTGAGGCAGCAGGGAATCAGACACATGGATCTGGGGCCCGTGCGGGCCGACTCGACGGTGATGAGGGGGCTTGTCCCTGTGGCGGAAAGGCTGGAATGCGAGTTCACCCTCGACCGAGAGGACGTCTCTTACGAGCTGGCCCTGCCGGAGACCTGGGAGGAGTACCTGGGGCTGTTGAAGGGGACGGAGCGGCACGAGATACGACGGAAGATCAGGAGGCTCGAGGAGGCGGCCCGGGTCGCATTCCGTGGGGTGGACGACCCGCGTGAGGTCGGGCGCTCAATGGATACGTTCCTCGGGCTCTTCAGGGCGAACCGGCCGGACAAGGCGGTCTTCATGACGAGCCGGAGGGCCCTGTTCTTCCGGGCTCTGGCGGAGGATATGGCCGAAGCAGGCGTCCTGAAGCTCTCTTTTCTCGAACTTGATGCAAAGCCCGCGGCTGCGGTAATGTGCTTTCATGATTCTTCCACCGTGTATCTCTACAACAACGGGTACGACAATCGCTTCCGCTCGCTGAGCGTGGGTTTCCTCAGCAAGGTGCTCAGCATCCGGGAGGCGATTCGGGAAGGCAAGAAGAGATTCGATTTTCTGAAGGGCCCCGAAGCGTACAAGCGTCGCTTGGGGGGCAAGCCGGTTTCGCTGTACAGGTGTGGGTTGCGCATTTCCTGACCTTTCGACCGGAACCCCGGGATCTTGTCTTCCAGGAGTCGAGGAGGCTGTGCCTTGGAAATCTCGCCGCTCCGGATCGCAATGCTGAGCGTTCATTCCTGCCCGATCGGAGATCTGGGCACCCGAGACACAGGGGGAATGAGCGTCTACGTCCGAGAGCTTGCCCGTGAAATGGGAAGGCGCGGCCATATCGTGGATATCTACACGCGTTCCCACGGGCCCTTGTGCAGCCGGGTTGTCGACCTGGGTGCGAATGTGCGGCTTGTTCATCTGGAGGCTGGAGACGGGGAAGGAATCAACAAGACGGGACTCTTTCCTCACCTGGAGGATTTCTTCAGGGCGCTGGAAGCGTCGCGAAGCTCCGAGGCCCTTCAGTACGACCTGGTACACAGCCACTACTGGCTTTCTGGTCGGGTCGGGTGGTGGGCGCAGGAGCGGTGGCGGATCCCCCACCTGCTGATGTTTCACACCCTCGGCGCGGTGAAGAACGCGCTCTTTCATCGACAGGCGGAACCGCAACTTCGTGTCAGCATGGAGAAGGATCTGGCCGCCCAGTGCGACCGCATCCTGGCCGCGTCGGAGAGGGAAAAGGAGCATCTGGTGCGGTTTTGCGACGTGCCGCGCGAAGCGGTCGGGGTGGTCCCCTGCGGGGTGAATCTGGACCGCTTCCGTCCCGTGGACAAGGCCCGGGCCAGAGAGCAACTCGGTCTCGAGCCGGACGAACCGGTCCTCCTGTATGTTGGGAGGTTTGCCCCTTTGAAGGGGATCGACAGGCTGCTCGAGGCCACGGCCCACCTGAAGAGGAGCCGGGACCTCAGGCTGATGATCGTAGGGGGCGATGGTGAACAGACGCCCGAGTCCCGGGAATTGACGAGCCAGTCGAGGCGTTGCGGAATCCTGGACCGGGTGACCTTTGCGGGAAGGGTCGATCACGAGGACATGCCTCTCTACTACAGCGCAGCCGACGTGCTGGCGCTGCCCTCCCACTACGAAAGCTTCGGGCTGGTCGCTTTGGAGTCCCTCGCCTGCGGCACACCCGTTGTAACAACGCAGGTGGGTGCAATGGAGAGAATCATCCGTCAGGATGAGACAGGGCGCGTGGTGCAAGATGCTTCTCCGGCGGCGCTGGCCGAGGCCTTGGAGGCCTTCCTGCCCGGGTCGAAGGCGCTGTCGGTCGATGGGATTCGCGCCTCGGTGCTCGACTGGGGCTGGTCGAGTGCTGCGTCGGCCATGGTCGACGAGTATACCCGTCTGCTCGAGAGGAAGCGGCAGGAGTGCGCAGGGAATCATTCGACAGATGTGCCGATCGTTCAAACCGATTCACTGATCTAATGCAGCGTATCCATGCTGGAAAAGAGGCCAGGCGACACAACGTGACGGAACAGGCGGATGTACTGGTAATCGCACCCCACCCGGACGACGCGGAATTCGGCGCGGGAGGAACTGTAGCGGGGTGGACGCGGGATGGAAAGCAGGTTGTCTTCGTGGTTTGCACGTCCGGAGACAAGGGCACGTCCGACCGCGACATGGCGCCCGAGCGCCTGGCAGAGATACGGGAGAAAGAGCAACGGGAAGCGGCCCGAGCCCTGGGCGTTCGTGAGGTCGTCTTTCTGGGACACCCGGATCAGGGCCTGGAAGACACCCCCGCATTCCGGAAGCAGATCGTCCGGCTGCTCCGGGCCTACCGGCCCCGGACCGTCGTGACCTCTGACCCCTATCGCCGTTACATTTCCCATCGCGACCACCGTATCACGGGCCAGGTCGTCCTGGACGCGGTCTATCCGTATGCCAGGGACCACATGGCGTACCCTGACTTGCTGGCCGAGGGCCTGGAGCCTCACAAGGTGCGGGAGCTGTTGTTCTGGGATGCTGAGGACGTCAACTTTCGTTGCGATATCACAGGCACCTTTGACCGGAAGGCGGCCGCCCTGAGATGCCACGAGAGCCAGATGAGCGGGATCGCCCGTAACCTCGGGACGCCGGACCTGGAGAGCTGGCTGAGGCCCCTGTGTGAATCATTGGCCGAGGGTGAGGATTTCGAGCTGGCAGAGGCCTTCCACCGGGTGGAAGTCATGCGATAACCTTTTTTTTTACTCGAACCAAGGAGGATCTTCCCATGGAGACCGGCTCCCCTTCGAATGCGGATCGACGAAGCAGCCTGTTCGATTCTGCTCTGTTGATTCTGACCGTTGCCGCAATGATCGGCTTTCTTGCAGCCGGCTGCGGTGACGACGATGAGACCGCAGGGTCCGCAAACGCCCCGGCCTGGACCGGAGACCCGCTTACCCAGACGGGATCGGGGCCGGTCAGGGGCGTCGAAGGGAAGGCCCAGACCTGGGTCTGGAAGGCGATTCCCTTTGCCAGGCCGCCCGTCGGGTCCCTGCGCTGGAAGGCGCCTCGTGACCCGGAACCCTGGACGGCCGTCAGGGAACGAAGCGACTACTGCGCTCCCTGCGCCCAGTACTTCTTCATCGGTACCGAAACCTATGGGAGTGAGGACTGCCTGTATCTGAACGTCTGGCGCCCCCGTACGTCGGAGACGAATCTGCCCGTGTACTTCTGGATCCATGGGGGTGGAAACACCCTGGGCACGGCATCCTCCGACGACTACCTCGGCGCCAACCTTGCCCACCGGTCCAACCTGGTGGTGGTGACCGTGAACTACCGGATCGGGCCCTTTGGCTGGTTCACCCATCCCGCCCTGAGGGAAGGGGCCCCGGGCAGTGAGCTGGACGATTCCGGCAATTACGGAACCCTGGACCTGATCAAGGCCCTGGAGTGGGTGCGGGACAACATCGAGGCCTTTGGCGGGGACCCGGAAAGGGTGATGATAGCAGGAGAGTCGGCTGGGGCATTCAACGTCTTGTCCCTCCTGGTTTCCCCCCTGGCCGAAGGCCTCTTTCAAAGGGCCATGGCACAGAGCGGCGGCCCCATGTCCAGCTCGGTGGAGGAAGGGGAGGCGAGTGCGCGGGAAGCGATCCTCAAGATCATGGTCAACGACGGGACGGCGGGGGATACGGCGGCAGCCGAGGCACATTTGGATGACATGACCGACCCGGAGATCGAAGCCTACCTACGGGGGAAGACGGCCCGCCAGATGCTCAGGGCCTATGAGCCGTGGTTCGGCGGCATGTTCACCATGCCGAACGTGTTCCCGGACGGCACGGTCCTCTCCGAGGGGGGATACGCAACCCTCGAGGCCGGGACCTATCCGAACAAGGTGCCCACCATCCTGGGAAGCAACAAGGACGAGATGAAGCTCTTCATGTTCGCGGACCCGACCTTCGCGGGGAGGGACGATCTCTACGAGATCGTTACATCCTACGGGAGCGACGTCTGGAAGGCCACGGGCGTGGATCAGCCGGCCAGGAAGCTCAGCTCTCATGCCGACCAGCCGGATGTGTATGCCTATCAATTCCTCTGGGGCACGCTGGACGAGACAGGTGGGAGTCCGCTGCCCGACCCGTTTGGGTTCATCCTGGGCGCCTTCCACGGTCTCGAGATCCCCTTCTTCTTTGGGAACGACTCCTTCTTCGTCGCCCTCCAGTACCTCCTGTTTACCGAACAGAACCGCCCGGGCCGGGAGGCCCTGTCCGCGGCCATGATGCAGTATGCAGCACAATTTGCCCGCACGGGGAACCCGAACACGCCTGGGTCCGGCCTGCCGGAGTGGCAGCCCTGGTCGAACGAGACGGGTGGTCCGAAGTGCATCTTGTTGAACGTGGACCAGGCCCTGGCCCTGGACATCGAGATGTCCACGACCGAGCTCAGTGTGGAGGGGGTGCTGGCAACGATGGCCGAAGAGGTTCCGGAGCCCCTGCTTTCCGAGGCTGCGGCGTACCTGGCGCCCTGGGCCGAGAACTTCTCGACCGATTAGTCCTTGGCTTTTGAGTCCCTGCCTCAGGCGAAGGGCTTGGCCGCATCGGGCATCAGAGGCATGATCATATTGTCGTCCATGCTGAACGCCCCTGAATAGCGGGTGCTGATGCGGCGGTCCGCGAAGAGCCACTGCCCGTCGACCTTACGTAGCTCGTCATTGTAGTTCGCCAGCAGGAGCATCGATCCGCCGCCGGAAAAATGGAGGATTTCCTGGACCTGCGAACGTACTCGGGCCTTGTCCCCGTCCAGGGCTATCAGAGGCGCGCTTGCCAGGTGCAGAACAAGATCCGTAGCCGCAACCGCATTGGTGTAGGCCTCTACAATCGCGTCTTTCCCACGATGTTCGACCCCGAGCAGGAGCCAGAACGCATCGTCACACCAACAGGACCCGAAGGTTTCGGGGTCTTTGCGCGTGATTGCGTCGGAGTATCTTGCGTAGAGTTGGTGGATGTTCAGGGTGTCTGCAATGCTTGTTGTGTCCATTTCTTTTCCCCTTTCTGCGAAGCCGCTATGCCCAGGAAAGCCGTTGTGTAATACTCCGTATCACTCGACTTGTTCCAATGTCAATCCGAGGGGCCTTCCTTCCCCAGGGGTTTGAGCAAGAGCAGAAGAACAGGAAGCACGATCAAATCGGCGAAGACTGCGCTGATCACCGCGAAGCTGATGAGCACGCCGAGGTTTTGCGTAGGTTGGAAATTGGAAAAGAGAAAGATGCAGAATCCTGCGGTCAGAACGATCGTCGTAACAAGGATCGGCTTCCCAGCCGAGCGAAGCGTATTCTCGATTGCCTTCGAATAATCCCGCCCCTTATCGAACTCTCTCCCGAACCGCACAAGGAAGTGAATGGTGTCGTCGACGGCGATGCCCAGTGCAATCGCGGCTACGGGAGCCGTTGCTATGTTCAGGGGGATGTCCAGCAAGCCCATCGTGCCCAGGGTGAGAAGTATAGGGACAAGGTTCGGTACCATGCTGATGAGCGCAATCTTCAATGATCTGAACAGAAGAATCATGAGCAGGAAGATTGCGACGGACGCCACAAACAGGCTCTGATACAACCCGTCTATGATCGGGACCATCGTGTTTGCGAAAAGGATCGTTGTCCCGGTGGCGTAGCTTTTCGTTCGTTCCCGTAGATGTGGATCCGACCGGAGGTACGAGCGGATGACCTTGTTCAGTCCGTCAATGCGATCGAGTTCACGATGTCTGTAGCGTATGCCGATGGAGGTTTTCGAATACCCGTCGTCGAAGAAACGGGAAAGCATGTCTTCCTCGTCAGACATGGACGCCATGAGCACGAGTTCTGCGATCTGTTTGGGGTCATCCGGGATGACCCTGTAAGCGGGATCGCCATCGTGAAATCTGTAGTTCATGTGTTTGATGAGGTCACTGGCGGAGACGACCTTGTCCACTCCATCCTGTTGACGCAGATAATCGCTGAAGCGATCTATCGCCCGCAGCAGCTCCGGATCCTTTAGCCCATCCTCTTGCCGGCTGTCGATCACGGCATAAAGCTGTGCGACCCCGCCGAATTCCTTTTCGATGTAGATCATGTCGGAATAGCCTTTGAAATCGTTTCCAAAGAACTTTCCCAAATCTGTTTCCATGTGCATCCTCGTTGTGCCGTAGAGCCCGAGAGAGAGGGCAAGAACGGATGCAGAGAGGATGGCAGCCTTCTTTGATTTGTCCAAAATGTTGATCCTGGTGAGGATCTTCAGGAGGATTTCCGAGGAAGGCTTGTCCAGGCTGAAGGATCTCGTGTCCCCAAGCGAGAATCCGATCGGGATCAATGTGATGGCCAGGATATAGCCAAAGCCGATACCCACTGCGCTGTACAATCCGAAGTGCTCTATCGGTACAATTCGACAGATCGCAAGAGAAGTGAAGCCGACCATGGTCGTGAGTGTTGTGAGAAAACAGGGCAGGATCATGAGTCGAAGGGTTTCGAACAGGGCTTCTTTCTTCGTCTTGCAATAGTAACGGCAATCCTGATACTGGCTAAGGATGTGGATGCAGTCAGAGGTCCCTATGATGAAAAGGATTGTGGGGATCAGAACGGACAGAAAATTCAGCTCGGAAGCCATCAAATACATGCAGCCGACCGTCCAGACAACGGCTAGGCTTATGGCAATGAATGGCAGGAGTACACAAAGGTAGTTCCTGAAGACGAGGTACATGGAGAAGACAAGCAGGAGTATGCCCAAGGGAAGAAGCGTGCTGAAATCCCTGCGCACGCATCGGAACAACTCGTTCCTCCCATGGGGGGCCCCGGCCAGGTAATAGGCGTTCCCGTCACTGGCTTCGGCGAATATCTCTTCAATATTCTGAATCGTCCGATTCCGCTCACCGCTGGTGATGTGGGACTTCAGCGTGATGTCAAAGAGTGCCGATCTTTCGTCCCGCGAGACCAGAAGGTCCTTGTAGATAGGATTCGTTCCCAGCCGGTGACGCAATTGCCCTCTTTCCTGCTCGGTCGTCGGGGATGGCCCGAGAAGAGGAACGATTTCAAGAGAGCCACTATTCGTACTTACATCTTCTGCGTTGGCGAGAGAGATGACCCGGTCTACCGCCGGGAGTTCTTGGACTTTTCGGGTAATCGTTCGGATGGATTCGATGTTTTCGTTTTGCAGGACATTGTCGGCCGAGTAAGCGGCTACCAGGATTTCGTCATATCCGAATTCCTCGAGAAAAGCCTTCAATAAGGGGTATTCCGGGTCGTTCTGAAAGATGAGGTGCTCGGGATTCTGGTTGAGTTGGATCCGGAACGAGAAGGCACCCAGGAAGAGCGTGATTACCCCGACGCCCACGAGGATGTAGTACCGTCGGGCGAGAATGAAACGGGCCAGGGTTTCCATCATAAGGGAATCTCCTGTTTGTGACCTGTTTGTGTGCGGGCAGCCGGTTTCGCCTGTCCCGTGGTTGGCGGAAGGAACGCGTGTCGCCCTGAAAGGGAATCAAATTGCGTGCCAGGACGTGGAAGGGTATTTGCAGGAAGTTGCCTGCAGGGGGTTTGTCGACAAGGAAGGGGCAGGGCCCGGGTCATGGGCGATGTTTGACGCAAGAAAGCCGGCTCCGGGGCCGGCGCCCGGCCCGGTGACCGTGGCAGAACGCGGCTCCGTGTCGAAAAAGAGAGTGGGAAGTGTTGACGAACGGGCACACAGGGTCGTGTGGCGGTTTCCCGGTGGAGACATCTTCGCCGGTTGCGGAATGGTGCCGAATGATGCGTCCAGTGTCTCCCTGTGGAAATAGTTCTTGCGAGAAGCCCCGGCAGAGATTATAAAGGCAGAGATCATGATCAATCGGGACTTGAATCAGGACCTGCAGAGCACGCTGGTCGACTATTTCTTCAAGGCCAAGATCATTCTGGGCTTGATCTGCCTGTCCCTCCTCCTGTTCTTCCACTATTTTCGGTTCCTTGGGGTCGAGGCCCGGCCCACCATCCTCGTCTTTGCCATCGAAATCGGCATCTGGGCATCGTATTTCCCGCTCCGGGGCAGACGGCCGGAATCGGTTTTGCGCTACAATTCCGGCTGCCTCTGGGTCGATGTTCTTGCCGTGACCATCGTGCTCCACTATTTCGGCGGGATCTACTCGACGATCTGGGCGGCCGCCTATCTTTTTCTGATCGCCTGTTCGAGCCTGTTCCTCTCGAAGCGGGGGCGGGTCCAGTTCGCCGCCTTCGTGATTCTTGCATTCAGCCTTCTCTGTTATCTCGAACACTACGGGGTGATCCCGCGGCACAACATCTTCAGGGTTCCGCCCGGTACCGGCATGGACATCTTCTTCTGGTCGAGCACCAGCCTGATCATCTTTGCTGCTGCGGTTCTCGCCAACAAGCTGGGGGAGGTTCTCGGCCGGCTGGAGAAGTTCGCCAACCTGGGAAGGCTGTCCACAGAACTGGCCCACGAAATCCGCACACCCCTTCAGGTGATCGAGGGCCTGCTCCACGGTGCAGAGACCTCTGAGGACACAAAGAAGGAGATCCGGACCCAGACGGAGAGGATTGCTCGATTCGTCAAAGAGATGCTGGCCCTGGGTAGGGAGGAGCGGCTCCGGGTCGCTACACTGCGGATCCAGGACATTGTCGACCATTCGGTCAACCTGATCCTGAAGGCCCTGCCGGTCGGGCCCGGGATCCGGGTGGACAGGGACTTCTGCGAGGAGGAGCTCTGGGTGGAGGGGGATGCGGACCAGCTCATCAAGGCCTTTTCGAACCTGGTCCGGAACGGAATCGACTCCATGGACGGCAGCGGCAGGCTCTCGGTAAGGGTCTCCCGCTACGGGTTCGAATGGCTCCAGGTCGACATCCGGGACACCGGAACCGGCATGGAGAGGGCGGAATTCGACCGAATCTTCGAGCCTTTCTACACGACCAAGACCGGCAGGAGGGGGGTCGGGCTTGGCCTTGCGATTGCCAAGAAATTCATTGAAGCGAACAACGGGCGCATCGAAGTGGACAGCCGGCCGGGTGACGGGAGCCTGTTCACCGTGCGGCTTCCCCTGTCCGCCCCACCCTGAAAAATCTTTTTATTTTCAGGTATTGACAAGACCAGCCGGGGGCTGATAGCGTTCGTGTAAGGTCGGTGTAATTTCTGTTCTGGGAGACGAAGGTCAGCCGCTCAGATTTGCAGGTCCGGGCGGCTCTTTCTTTTCAGGGGAGGCGGGGTCGTACGAGGCACGTGCTCCGTGAATAAAGGAGGTTCTCGAGGAATGGAAAAGGAACAGGGTGTGGTCAAGTGGTTCGATGAGCGAAAAGGATACGGATTCATCGCACGTGAATCGGGAGACGGTGATATTTTCGTACACCATTCCGCCATCATGGGTGAGGGGTTCAAGACCCTCAACGAAGGCGACCGCGTTGAGTTTATTGTCACCCAGGGACAGAAGGGGCCGGCAGCCGGCGAGGTAGTGAAGCTGTAAGACCGTAAGAGAAGAGATTCCGCGGTTCTCCAGGCGAAATGCCCGGCGCGGAAGGCGACACCTGGAATCGCAATCTTTCAATCATGGAGGGACGGATTGGCTCGCGATGATCTTGCACAGACAGAAGGGGTTGTAACGGACGTAAAAGCCGGAGGGCATTTTATCGTACAACTCGATTCAGGGCAGCAGATTTCTGCCAAACTCTCGGGCAGGATGCGAAAGTTCCACATACGGGTGATCCTGGGCGACCGGGTGACGGTAGGGGTTTCCCCGTACGACCCGAGCCACGGCCTGATCATTCACCGGGAGAAGTTGCCGCCCCGTACCCCGTTTCAGCGCCCCAGAAGATGACCCCCCACCACGATCGCTTCCCGCCTCAAGCGTGGTTTCTCAATTTCAGTTCCACAGGATGCGGTGCCAGGTAGACCTGCTGCTTCAGGTAGGGCTGGTCGTATTTGCGCACGTAGTGGTTCATCAGGGTGACCGGCACGATCAGGGGCAGGGTTTCCTCGTAGTACCGGTCGATGACCTCCAGCAGTTCCTGTTTTTCGTCCCCTGAGAGATCCTTCTTGAAGTATCCCATCAGGTGGTGAAGGACGTTGGTGTGCTTCTTCACCGTGGCCTTCAGGCGAACCGCTTCCATCAGCAGCGCCAGGTACTGTGCGAAGAGGTCCTGCGTGTCCATCCCCTTCGCCTTCGCCACGAGCCGCCCCAGGGAGGTGTAGTGCTTCGGGCTGTGCGCCAGGATGAGGAGCTTGTGCCGGGTGTGGAAATCCACGAGGCGGCCGGGCCTCCTTCCCCCGGCGATCATTTCACGCCACCGCTTGAATACGAAGATCCGCTCGATGAAGTTCTCTCGAAGCCCGGGGTCGTGAAGCCGGCCGTCTTCCTCCACGGGCAGCAGGGGAAGACGGTCCATCAGGATCGAGGCGAACAGGCCCACGCCGTCCTTGCGTCTGCTGCCGTCTTCCGTGTGAACATGGACCCGCTCCATTCCGCTGATGGGCGACCTGCTCTTGAAGATGAACCCGCAGAGATCCTCCCCCTCCAGCTCGCCGGCCTTCTTGCGTGCCCAGGCTGTGACCCTTTCCGTGTAGTCCTTGCCGGTCTTTGGGTGCTTCAGCCGGGGCGACCCCAAGTCCCCCTCCAGGCGGAGAGCCTCCCACACCTCCTCCAGACCGCACCCCTCTTCCGGGTATACAGGGACGTAGTCCACGAAGTGGCTGAGCGTTTCCTTGAGGAAACGGTCCCCCTTGTACTTGCCCTTGTTCAGGACGGAGTCGCCGAGAAGGGATGCATTGATACCCACGCAGATCTTCTTCATATTCGTCCCTCGGGCTAGACCAGCAAGGAGGCAAGGCCAATGAGCGGCAAGAGCAGGATACGGACCGCCGCCCTGAGCCAGCCTCGCGAACGGACGATTTCGGCCATGGGCGGGCTCTTCTCATAATAGAACTCCACGAAGGAGCGCCCGGGGCCGTTGGTCAGGAGATAGCGGTCGCGGAAGGAACGAAGAGTGTCGATCTTGCCTGCCGTTTCCGTTCCGAACGCCGCCGTCGCGATGAAGCATTTCATTTCGTCACACGGGTCCGGTATTCCGTCCCCATCGCTGTCGTTGAGAACCCTCTCGTCCACGAAAGGGCAGCCCATGCATTCGATGTGGAGCTCTCCTCCCGCGCGGATCACCGGGGTGTAGAGGACCGCCCGCAGGATGTCGGAGAGGTCCCAGACCTCCGCCGTCCCCACGATGGCGGCGTAGTCTCCGCCGATGCCGTAAGGACTCCAGTAGTAGAGATACCAGGTGCCGGGCGTGGAGACCACCTCGTCGAAGACCGGCCCGTCGAAGTACCATTTGTCGCCAAAGGGCTCGAAAAAGGTATCACGTGGCGTCCATGGCTCCTCGTTCTGTACGACCCAGGCCCCGTATCCGGCCGGCAGCTCGAAGGGAAGCGGAACGTCCGGCTCGGGGAGGCCGGGGCCGACCACGGCAAACCAGGGCAGGAGCTCTTCGTACCCCTGGCAGACCGGCACGATGGCCTGCGCAAAGAGTCGGATCGGTTCAGTGACCTGGAAGGAAAAGACGTCGATATCGTTCCCCGTTTCGAGCCAGGAATAGAGGGCCCGCGACTTGACCAGGGGTTCCGGGATTTCGAAGGGGGCTTCGGTCGAGTAGTCGACATCTTCGAGGTAGGGTACGTGGGCGATTGCGGGCTGCACGATCAGAGATCCGGCGATCAGCAGCCAGCCAAAGGCCTTCATCGAGGCGGCCGTGCGAGCTGTGTTCGATCGAATCATGATCGTCTCCGGGACTCAGACGTGGTTTCGAAGCTGTAGCTCCGTGGGATGCGGGTCCAGGTAGTGCTGAACCTTCAGATAGGGTTGATCGTATTTCCGAACGTAGTGCTTCATCAGGGTGATCGGGACCACGAGGGGCACGTACTCCCTCCGGTAGCGTTCGATGACCTCGAGCAGCTCCTGCTTTTCATCGCTTGTGAGCTGTTTCTTGAAATAGCCCATCATGTGCGTGAGCACGCTCGTGTTCTTCTTCACGGTGGCCACCAGGGAGAGGGCCTTCATGAACAGGCCCTGGTACTGTACGTAGAGTTCCGGCAGGGGCAACTCCGCCGCCCGGGCCACGAGCCTTCCCATGGCCTGGTGAACCTTGGGGCTGTGAGAGAGGATCTGGAGCTTGTGTCTTGTGTGGAAATCCACGAGTCTGCCTCGGGATTTCCGCTCTTCCAGGAGCCGGCGCCACCGCTGAAACGCGAAGACACGCTCGATGAAGTTCTCCCGAAGCCTCGGATCGTGAAGGCGGCTGTCCTGTTCGACGGGCAACAGGGGAAAATGCTTCATGAAGGCCATGGCGAACATGCCCACGCCCCGGTTCGATGGAATCCCGTTCGCATCGTAGATCTTCACCCCTTGCATGCCGCTGCTCGGGGAGCCGCTCTTGAAGATGTAGCCGCAGAGGCCTTCCTGCTCCAGATCGGCCGCTCGCCGGCTTGCCCAGCTTGCCATGCGATCCGTGAAATCCTGCCCGGTCCGTGTCGTGACCAGCCGGGGGGATTCCGGATCGCCCGTGAGCCTGAGGGTCTCCCGTGGAATCGGGAACCCGCACTCCACCTCCGGGCAGACCGGGAAGAACTCGACATACTCGCTCAGCGTGTTTGTCAGGTACCGGTCAAGCTTGTGGCCGCCGTCGTACCGGACCCTGTGGCCCAGCAGGCAGCTGCTGATCCCTAATCTCACCTTCGGTTCCACGGGTCTCCTGCTCTCCTCGGCCGTAATTCTTTTTCGCCCTTAGTAGAAGATGCCTGTCCGCCCAAAACGTTTCTACGGTGGCGCATTCCGCAGGTCGTCTGCCCGTTTTCGAATCGCTTTGCGCCGGTCCATGTCGAGCCGCCCGAGATTGCGCAATTGCAGGCCCATCCTGGGTATCTTGCCGAGGCGAGTCTCGTGGCGGAGCAGGAAGTCCCAGTAGAGGGTCGTGAAGGGGCAGGCGTGTTCCCCGGTGGCTTCGCCCGGTTCGTAACGGCATCCCTCGCAGTAGTTGCTCATACGCTGTATGTATTTGCCTGTCGCCACGTAGGGCTTCGAGGCCAGGATTCCGCCGTCGGCAAACTGGGACATGCACAGTGTGTTGGGCAGTTCCACCCACTCGACGGCGTCCACGTAAATGGCAAGATACCAATCGTGGACCTTCCTGGGAACCACCCCCAGCATCAGAGCGAACAGGCCGGTAACCATCAACCTCTGGATGTGATGGGCGTATCCATAATCAAGGGTCTGCTTGATCGCATGGTGCAGGCAGTGCATATCCGTCTCGCCGGACCAGTAGAAAGCGGGAAGGGGCAGAGAGGCCTCGAGTTCGTTCATCTGTTCGAGACCGGGCATGTGGAGCCAGTAAATGCCCCTCACGTACTCGCGCCATCCGAGGACCTGGCGTACGAAGCCCTCCACGGATCCCACGGGCGCCTTCCCGGTCTCATACGCCTTCTCCGCCTGTCTCAGAACCTTGCCGGGGCTGAGGAGCTTCAAGTTCAAGGCGGACGAGAGCCGGGAGTGATAGCCGAAAGGCATGTTGGTCCACATGGCATCTTGAAAAGGGCCGAACATGCCCAGCCTCCTCTTGACGAAGTCCTCCAGTGCCCGCCCTGCCTGGGCCGGATTGACCGGCCAGTCGAAGTTCTCCAGGCTTCCCGGGTGCTTGGGGAATCGATTCGAGACGAGCCTAAGAACCTCCCGGGTGACCGGGTCCGGCGAGAAGACGGCCGGCTTCGGCACCTTCCCGGGTCCGGACTTGCCGAAGCTTTCCCGATTTTCTGCGTCGAAGTTCCACCTTCCTCCCGCAGGCTTGCCCGCCTTCATCAGGACGCCCGTTCTCTTTCGCATTTCCCTGTAGAAGAATTCCATACGAAGCTGCTTTTTCCCCGCCGCATGATCCGAAAAGGCCTGGCGGCTGCAGAGGAAATGGTGGTCCGGTCGAACCTCGATCCCGGTTCCCAACCGCCGGGCCTCGCGGCGGATCGCTTCGCCCACCCGGTACTCTCCGGGATTCACCATGATCAGGCTTTCAGGCCGGGTGTGTGACAGGCAATGGCGCAGTTCGGCGGAGAGGCTTCCCCTGTTTTCGGGATCGTCCAGTGCGCGGTACTGAACAGGGAACTTCTTCTTGAGAAGGGCATCCCGGAAGTGGCGCATGGCACTTAGGAAAACGGCGATGCGGGCTTTGTGGGACCAGACGTGGTTGGCCTCTTCCACCAATTCGGCCATCCAGACCGCGTCGCGGGAAGGATCGAAGCCGTCCAAGGCGGCGGAATCGAAGTTGAGCTGGTCTCCCAGGACCAGAACGAGATTTCTGTCCGGTGCTCCGGGCTTCTTCTTCACGGCTCCCCATCCGTCGTGTCCGGTATCCCCTCGTCGGACTTCATGAACTCGCGCATCAGGGTGGTGGCGTAGGAGCCCTTCGGCAGGGAGAAGGCGAAGCAAACCCCTTTGGGGTGCTCCCCGATCTCCAGGTCCCCTGGGAAAAGGCGGGCCGTTCGCCGACTTCCGTTGAGCCGGGCGCGGTTCAGGGTCTCCGCCGAGACCCCTCTCGAGGCGAGCACTTCCTGTTCCAACTCGCCGGGCTTCCCGGTGGCCCATCGCATCTTGGCCCCGTAGATGGGGCCCGTGTAGGTGATCTCTCCCTGCCGAAAACGCTCCGACTCGATGACCTCGTCTTCGACCTCGAAGAGCCCCCCTGTATCCGTCTTCTTGGCCACGTCCCCTTGAAGAAGGGTCTCGAACCAGCCCCTTCGGATGCGCTCCACCAGCCAGGCGTTGAACAGGGCCGACTGGTAGGCGGACAGGAGGAGCTTCCGGGCCCATTTGTCGCGTGGGCCCTTTCCCATCAGGGCCTCCCGGCCCTTCTCTTCGTTCCGGCCCCGGGTCCCGAAGCGCTGTTCCCCGTAGAAGTTCGGAAGGCCCCTTTTCGAAATGATCCGCCGGATGGCCTCGGCCCGGCCGAATGCGTCCTCGTGGGGTTCGACGACCAGGATGCGAAAGCGGTTGCCCAGGAGGTGGCCGGCTTTCAGCTTGTTTTTGTGCCTTCGCACCGAGAGGACCTCGAACGGGAGGGCCTCCCGGACGCGCTGGGCCGCGGCCTCCTCGTCCGTGCTTCGCAGGGCCAGCGAAAAGGTCTGCGTGACCCGCGCTTGCTTGTCCTTGAGACCGGCGTAGCCGACGTCGACCGCCTTGAGCCCGAACAGCCTGGCCAGGGCCTTTTGGATGTCCCGGGTGGTCCAGCCGTCCCGGGCGAGGCGCAGGTAGATGTGTTCCCCTTCGCCGTCCGGCTCGTACAGGGGGATTTCCTCCACCACGAAAAGCTCGGGCTCGGCCTTGAGGATGCCGCCGACACCTGGATCCTCAGGTGTGATGTAGGGCAGGGGTTCTGTTACGCTTGCATTCGTCATGTTCTTCTTATTCCTCTGAGGAAGAAACGGGGGACATCCTGGAACAGGTCCTTCAAGTATTTCGCCTCGTTCGCCTTCTTTGCAAGAGCGGCGGCCTTCCCCTGTAAGGGTATGCCGCCGAGGATACCGACGCCGTCGAAATCGCCGAGGCCGATCAATTCCCCTTTGGGCCGGTAGTCCTCGGCCACGGCCGGCCGGTCCTCTTCGAGCCGGGCCACGTTCTCGGCAACGATGTCTGCCTGGTACAATGCGCGTTGGGCGCTGAGCAGGTTCGACCACTTCGACTGGGAATCCACGGTCGCGAAGTCACCGATCGAAAACACCTCCGAGTGTTTCCTGCCCTGCAGGGAGGTGCTCACCTCGAAGGCCCGGGTCTTCGGAATGCCCGTTACGAGCACCCGGCTGACACCACTGCACCATATGACCAAGTCAGCCTCGATCTTCTCCCCTGATTCGAGGAATACCCCGCGCTTGCCAACCTGGCGAATAACCGATTCGAGTCGAAGTTCAATGCTGTTCTTCCGAAAATACTCGTGGAGGTACTCCCTCTGGCGGTCCCTGCACTGGGACCGGGTCATGATCTGATCGTTCTTCTCGATGATCATTATCTCGCAACGTTTTGGGCCTGCGTACTGCCTCAGCATGGCCGCCACCTCGATCCCCTCGATACCGGCACCGCACACGACCACGCGGCGCCGGGGGCCCCTCTCGTCCGGGAGTCCCAGTTGCCCGATCCGGTGGCTGCATACGGCCGCATCGTCGTATGTCTGGAGATTTACGGTGTTGGATTTGGCACCCCTGACACCGAAATACCTGGTCCGTCCTCCGAGCGTGATCACAAGAATGTCGAAGGGGTGTTCCCTGGTGATCGTGGTCACCGACTTCCCGGCGAACCGGATTCTCTCGACGCGGTCCTGAATGAATTCGGCGTCCGCGGATCGAGTGAATATTCGGATCGGATACCTGATAAATCGACCCCGATTTCGATACACGGCAAGTTCGTGAAGCCTTGTCTTGATCGTGTGATGGGGGAATTCATCGATCAGGGCGATCGAATAGTCGGAACGACGCAACCGCCGCGAGAGCTTGCGCAGAACCGCTAGGCCGGCGTAACCTCCACCCAGAATGAGAATCTTCTTCCGCTGCATTCGAGGGCCTCGCCGAATCGGGGGGCCGGGACCTTTGAATCCCTTCGGTTCAGCTTACAGGGAAAACGTCGGGAGTAAAAGCTTGGAGTCAAAGGGGAAAGGCGATTGCAGGGGTGCCCTTTAAGAAGTATAGATCCCCTGATATGCTGAAGACATCTAATAGACCGCGAAGCGCAAGGCCACGGGCAAACCCGTGGGGACCTAGATTCGAGCCATTCTGCTCAAGGGAGTTGCCCGATGGATACGCCAACCCAAGCCCTGCTGGGTGCCGTCGTGGGCCAGGCATGCTTTTCCCGGAAGCTGGGGAAGCGGGCCCTCTGGTGGGGCGCATTGGGAGGTGCGATCCCGGATCTTGACGTTATTTCTGCAGCGTTTACAGGCCCCTGGGGCGAATTCCTCTACCACCGTGGGCCTACGCACGCGCTCTGGTTCGGTCCGGTGGCCGGGTGCTTGCTCGGTTATGCCGTGTGGCGCTGGTATGCGAGGAAGCACGAGGACGAAGCCGGCCGCGGCGAAGGGGTTGAAAATGCGGCGGCCCGGAACGAGGCCCCTCATCCGGGCGACCCCGCGGTGCTTGCCGCATGGATGGGGCTCTTCGTGCTCACCTTTCTGAGCCAACCGTTTCTGGACGTCTTCACCACGTACGGCACCCAGCTCTTTGCGCCGTTCTCCAACAAGCGGTTCGCCCTGGACGCGGTGCCCATCATCGATCCGGCATACAGCCTGATTCTGATCGCGGCCCTGGCGGTCTGGGTCGGAACGCCGCCTGAAAGGCGGGTCCGGGTCGGGAGGCGGGCGGCAACCGTGGCCCTGGTCCTTTCCACCGCCTATCTGTTCTACGGCCTCTGGCTGAACGGGAAGGCCGGACAGGAGGTGCGGCGCCAGCTGTCTGCGGAAGGGATAACCGACGCCCGGGTTCGCGTCTATCCCACGATCTTCCAGGTGTACCTCCGGAGGGTGGTCGTACGATTCGACGACGAGGTGCTTGTCGGGGCCATTACCATGTGGAAGCCGGGCAGAGTCGCGTGGCGCCGCTTCACGGTGCCGGACCATCCCGTCATCATGAAGCTCGCCGAGACACGGGAGGGCCGCATATTCGAGTGGTTCGCTTCCGGCCAGATTGTGCCCCGGGTGATCGAGATGAAGAACGGGTTCGTCGTGGAGTTCGACGATCTCCGGTACGGGTTCTTCGAGGAACCGGAACACGGACTATGGGGGATCCGCGGCAGGTTCGATACGGAGGGGAATCTGATGGGAAAGGTGGTCCGCTTCCAGCGCGATTTCCCTGTTCGGCTGGAGACGTTTCTAGACCTGTGGCGCGCCACGTTCGGGCTCATCCCCGACGCCCCGCACCTGGGCCTGCGTGAGCAAGGGATGGAACCCGGCAAGAAGATGGGTTCACAGGAAGGTTGACGAGATGCGCGGTCGCAGAGGCGGCACGTCCGCTACCCATGGAGCAGAACACACCGTCACGAGGCGGGAACAAGCAGAGGAATCGGTCCGTGCGGGTTCACGCCGGCTCTGGCCCTACCTTCGGCGGCACTACCGGGCTTACCTGTTCGGGGGCCTGATGCTTGTTGCGACCAACCTGCTCATGGTCTCCATCCCCTACGTGATGGGCAAGATGGTCGGGCTGCTCGAGGGAGACCCGATCGATGTTTCCCGTCTCCTGCGTCTGCTCCTGATCGTCCTGGGCGCAGCCCTGGCCGGGGGGCTGGCCCGGGTGGCCAACCGGTTGCTGATCTTCAACACGGGCCGCGGGATCGAGTACGAGCTGCGCAAAGCACTGTTCGAGCACATGCAGCGCATGCATTCGCGTGTCTTTGCCCGCCGGCCCGTAGGGGACCTGGTGAGCCGGGCGACGAACGACCTTGGGTCGGTCCGCCTGCTTTTCGGTTTCGGCCTTCTCCACCTGATGAACACGCCCATCCTCTTCGTGATGGCGCTCATGGTCATGGCGACGACCAATCTCCGCCTGACCGTGGCCGTTCTCGCCATCTACCCGATCGTGATTCTCAGCGTGCGTGGTTACTCCAGACGCATGTTCGACCTGACCCAGCAGGTGCAGGGCACGCTGGGGGATATCAGCGCGGCCTCTCAGGAGAACTTCAGCGCCATCCAGGTCGTCAAGTCCTACACCCTGGAAGAACACGAAACCGAGAAGGTGCGCCGCATGAGCCGGCGGTACCTGAAAAAGAGCGTGAAGCTGGCACTGACGCGAAACATCCTCTTCAATGTCATGGCCGCGGTGATCGGCCTGAGTGAGTTGATCCTCCTGGCTTACGGCGGATGGGAGATCGTCAACGGCCGGTTGACCAAGGGCGAGCTCGTGGCATTCAGCGTGTATCTCGGCATGCTGATCTGGCCCACCATGGCCTTCGGGTTTCTTCTGAGCGTCTGGCAGAGGGGAATGGGGGCGATGAGCCGGATCGAGGAGATCCTGGCCGAGCCGACCGAACCGGAGGGGCTGATCAAGGTGAGGGGAGAGCCCTGGACGAGCCGCGAATTCTGGGAGCAGGGCATTGAAATCCGGGGACTCACCTGGGGGTATCCTCCCGATGCCGACGAGGCGGACCGGCGGGAGATGCCGGACGTGCTCCGCGACGTCAACATGCGTGTCGAGGGGGGCCGGTTCACGGCCCTGGTGGGCCCTACCGGGTGCGGGAAGACGACCCTCGCGCGCCTGATCGCCCGCCTGGACAACCCTCCCCCCGGAACGGTCAGCATGGGCGGCGTGGACCTGACCGCCATCCCGCTGGCCGACTTTCGGAGCAACATAGGGCTGGCAACGCAGGAATCCTTCCTGTTCTCCCTCAGCCTGGGGGAGAACATCAAGTTCGGCCGGCCGGACGTGGCATTCGAAAAGGTCGTGCAAGCCGCGGAACACGCGGAGCTCGCCAGGGACCTGGAGGAATTCCCCAGGGGCTACGACACCCCGGTCGGCGAGCGTGGGATCACGCTCTCCGGAGGGCAGAGGCAGCGGGCTGCCATCGCGAGGCTTCTCGTGTACGACACGCCGTTCCTGATCCTGGACGATTCCCTTTCCGCCGTGGACCTGAAGACCGAGGAGCGAATCCTCTCCCACCTGCGCGAGCGGCTCGCCGGTAAGACCGTCTTGCTCATCACCCACCGGATTGCGACGGCCAGCGAGGCGGATCACGTCTACGTGATGGACCAGGGCTCGGTCCTCGAACAAGGTACCCACGAAGAGCTCCTTGAGTCGGGTGGGCTCTACGCTCGATTGGCCGAGATCCAGAAGCTGAGCGACGACCTGGAGGCTGCCTGATGAGGGGAAACGGGGTCGACAGGCCGGACGAACAGCATACGCCCGCGGATCGCCGGTTGGTCGGAATGGTGGTGCGCTTCGCGCGCCCCCATTGGCGTCTCATGCTGGGCGCCGTGCTCCTCTTGCCGTTCATGACGGCGGCCCAGCAGGTCCAGCCCTACCTGTTCAAGCTGGCCATCGACGGCCCGATCGACCGTCAACTCGGTCTCGGGTTCCCGATCGCCTCGGAGACGATCATCGAGCTCCTCCAGCTGGCCGGGACCTTCCTCGCGACCCTCGTCTTCGTGTTTCTCGTGGAGTACCTGCTCACCTACCTGATGGAAACGGTCGGCCAGCGCGTGGTCTACGACATGCGCATGACCATGTTTCGGCATCTCCAGGGGCTCGACCTCGCCTTTTACGAGCGAAACCCGGTGGGCCGGCTGATGACGCGGGTGACGAACGACCTGGAGGGGATCAGCGAGTTCTTTTCCGCCGGCCTGGTCAGCCTGATCGCAGACCTGTTCAAGCTGGTCGGTATCCTGATCGCCATGTTCCTCCTCTCCTTCAAGCTGACCCTCTGGACCTTTGCAGTGGCGCCGCCGTTGCTGCTCGTAGCAGGGTTCTTCCGGGTGCGGTTGCGCAGGGTCTTCCTGGAGATCCGAAAGCGCATCGCCCGGATCAACACCTACCTGGCCGAGAGCTTGAGCGGCGTGGAGACCGTGAAGCTCTTCAACCGCGCGGGGCGTAACGACGAGGAGTTCGAGGCGCTGAACCGGGACTACATGAAGGCCAACCTCCGGTCCATCTTTTTCGATTCGAGCCTCTACGCGGTGATCGAGCTCATCAGCACGGTGGCCATAGCGGTGTTCATCTATGCGAGTGCCATGAGCATCGAGAAGGGAGCGATTACCCTGGGCACGGTCGTGGCCTTTGTGGAGTACATCAAGCGCTTCTTCATACCCATCCGGGACATCGGCATGAAGTATTCGATCATCCAGAGCGCCTTTGCCAGTGCGGATCGAATCGATCAGCTCCTGTCGGAAGAGACCAACATCACCGAGCCGGCAGAGCCGATCGTGGCCCGGAAGCTGCGGGGCGAGATCGAGTTCTGCGACGTCACCTACGGCTACAAGCCTGGCGAGCCGGTCCTGAAGAACGTGTCGTTCCACCTGAAGCCGGGGGAAACGCTGGCGGTCGTAGGGGCCACGGGTTCCGGCAAGAGCACCATCCTCAAGCTGCTCAACCGCTTCTACGATGTCTGGGAAGGCCGCATTCTGGTCGACGGGGTGGACATCCGGACCTATGATGTCCGGAGCCTTCGCCGCCGAATCGGCCAGGTCCTGCAGGACGTGGTGCTCTTCTCCGGGAACGTGGTGGACAACATCCGGCTGGACCTGGAACTGCCCCAGGAACGCATCGACGAGGTGTCCCGCCAGGCCCAGGTTGACCGGGTCGTCGAGAAGCTCACTCAGGGATATGAGACGGAGATCAAGGAACGGGGCGCGAACATCAGCTATGGCGAGAGGCAGCTCCTGGCCTTTGCCCGGGTCCTGGCCAAGGACCCGGAGATCTTCCTGTTCGACGAGGCCACCAGCAACATCGACTCCCAGACCGAGGTGCTGATTCAGGAGGCCCTGGAGCAGGTTCTCAAGAACCGGACGAGCCTGATCATCGCCCACCGCCTTTCCACTGTGTCCATCGCGGACAGGATCCTGGTCCTGCACAAGGGCCGTATCGCCGAGTCCGGGACCCACGAGACCCTGATGGCCGAAGAGGGCCTGTACGCCCGCCTGTACCGGCTCCAGTTCAAGGACGCTGCCAGCCGCCTGAGCGCCTAGTGCCCTCCAAATAGGTTGATTCTAAAGAAAAAAGAGAAAAGAACCGATTCTAAGAGAAAAATCTACTTTTAGGCACCCAATTTTCGTTCTAAAGGCCCTCTGTCAGGCGGAGGTGTTCGGTTGGATCTGTCCCAGTACTACCTGAATCCGATTGCCCTGTGCAGCTTCTTGACGGTGCTGTACCTTGTCGTATTTGCCTCATGGGGCCTTTCCCTGAACCCCCGTGCAAGAACGAACCAGGCCTTCGTCTTCATGTGCCTCCATGCCCTGGTCTGGCAACTGGGCATCGGCTTCATGCTCTGCAGTCGGGATCCCGGACTGGCTGAGAAGTGGTACCGGTTCTCCTATCTCGGTGTTGTCTTCATCTCTTCCGGGGTCTTCCTCTTCACCTCTTCGATTTCGCGACAGCTGGCCCGGAATAGAGCCGGAATCCTGACGGCATATTCTGCGGCCTTGCTCTTCGGCCTGGAAGGGGTTCTGGGGAACTCCACCATCACGGGCGTGTGGGAATATCCCTGGGGCTTCTACCCTCGATACGGTCCTTTGAGTGCTGCCTTCCTCGCCCTTTTCGGTCTTCTGATGGTGGTCATCTTCAAGACCCTCCTCCGAGGACTCCGAACGGTACGATCCGGTTTCGAGAAGAAACAGATAAAGGCGCTGATTGTAGCCTTTTCCGTCGCATATCTCGCCGCCGTGGATTTCGTTCCCTGTTTCGGCATTCCGCTCTACCCCGGTGGTTTCGTGGCGGTGGTATTCTTCGTGACCACGATGTTCTGGTCCATCTATCGGTACCAGCTCCTCAACCCGTCACCCGAATCCCTTGCCAGGAACGTCCTGGCCACGATCGCCGATTCCATCATCGTCGTGGACGTCGACGGGTTTGTCCGCATGGTGAACCCGAAGGTAGGGGAGCTTCTCGGGTATACGAATGAAGACCTTCTCCAGAAGCATTTTTCTGGCTTCGTGAAGCCCGAGTACGTGGAGGTAGCACGGGGCCTGGTTCGAAGCCTCCGTCGCTCCCAGAAGGACGTGGAGTCCGGCGTCGTTTCCCTGCAAGACCGAAAGGGAAGACCGGTACCGATTTCCTGCAACGTGTCCGCCATTCGGGACTGGAAGGGGAAGGCACTGGGATTCGTTTTCGCCTGCCGGGATCTCAAGGACATTGCCCGTTCCAACGAGATCATCCAGGAGCAGGGGGAGAAGATACAGGAAACCCAGGAGCGGTACAGCGCGCTCTTCAACCGAAGCCTTTTCGCCGTGTATCTGCACGACTTCGCTGGGAATTTCTTGGATGCGAACCAGGCGGCCCTGGACCTGCTCGGCTATTCGAGGGAGGAAATACAGTCGCTCAACTTTGCGTCGTTGCTGAATGAGGAAGATCTGGCCAGCGCCATGGCTTACATGGAGGACACGAAAGAAAAAGGGCGTCGGGAAAAGCTGCTGCAATACAGTCTCAGAAGAAAGGACGAAGGTTTTGTGTGGGTCGAGACCGAGTCGTGCGTCCTTTATCGGGCCGGAGAGCCCTACGCGATTCAGGGGATTGCTCGTGATATTTCGGAGCGCAAGCAGGCAGAGGACGAACTGAAGCGGCACAACGAGGAGCTCACGGAGCTGGACAGGATGAAAGACTCCTTTCTCTCCTCCGTCTCTCACGAACTGCGCACGCCCCTGACCTCGATACGGTCCTTCTCCGAGATTCTGCTGAAGTATGATCAAGAGGACCTGGACACGCAAAAGGAATTCCTCGGCATCATCAACTCGGAGAGCGAGAGGCTGACACGCCTGATCAACGACGTCCTCGACCTCTCAAGGATGGAAGCGGGCGGGATGGTCTGGAACGATGCGGTCGTGTCCCTGGAGGAGATCATCCACGACATCTTGCCTGCACATCAGAGACTCCTCGAAGAAAAATCTCTCTTGTTGACCCTGAACCTGTCACCGGACCTCCCGCCTGTCTTCGTAGACCGTGACAGAATCCAGCAAGTCGTCAGGAACCTGCTGGCGAACGCCATCAAGTTCTCCCACAAAGGCGGGAAGATCGTTGTCAAGGTGGACACCTTCGAGGGCAGGCGGACAGAAGAAGCCTCTGCGTGGATCAAGGTGAGCCTGTCCGACCAGGGCATCGGCATCGACGAGAGGGATTTTGAGATCATCTTTGACAGATTTCGCCAGGTCTCGAGCGATACTCTGAGAGACAAGCCGCAAGGCACCGGATTGGGGTTGCCCATCTGCAGGGATATCGTTACCCACTACGAGGGAAACATCTGGGTCGAGAGCCGGAAGGGGGAAGGGAGCACCTTTTCCTTTACCTTGCCTGCCGCCACGGGGGATGCCGACCGCGAGTGCGAGGACCTGCCGGCCGGTGAGCCGCCGGCACCGAACGGGAACGGGAAGACCATCCTGGTCGTAGAAGAGAACCTGAAAACGAGAAGGGTGCTTCGCTCTCAACTCGAGCGGAAAGGCTTTGCGGTTCTGGAGGCGTCGGATGCAGACGAGGCGCTTGCGGTTGCGCGGAAGCAGCGCATCGATTTGATACTGCTCGATCTGCTGATGCCGAAACTGGGGGAGGACGACTTTCTCGGAGTGTTCAAGGAAGACCCGGCCACGGAGAACGTGCCCGTACTCATCGTTTCGGTCGTGGAAAGCGCGGAGAGCGGTGTCCTGCCGGGCGCTCACGGGCTCCTGCGGAAGCCTTTCAGGGAAGAAGAACTGATATTCAAGGTGCAGACACTCCTGGAAGACCGGAATCGCTCCATCCTGGTGGCGGACGACAATCCCGGTGTCCGGAACAGCCTTCAGATGCAGTTGGAAGACCTGGGCTACCCTGTCTATCTTGCAGAAAACGGCGAAGAGGCGATGGAATTACTGAAACTGAGTGTGCCGGATCTGGTGATCCTCGACGTCGTCATGCCCGACAAAGGAGGCCAGGAGGTGCTGGCCTGGATACGTAACAACAAGGACACCCGCGATCTTCCCGTTATTATTCTGACGGGCTACCCGCTTTTCGGTCAACTCGACCGACTCCAAGCCCTCGGCATCGAGGCCTGCATGGAGAAGTCGAAGGACCTGTCCCCATTGTTCAGCAAGATCGACTCCCTCTTCGAGGCCCCCGCCCTTTGATCGTCCTGCCTGCACGCACCTGATCCAATGTGGTTGCAAAGAACGAAGAATTGTTGTTAAATAAATAAGTTAGGCCATGTGTAGAAGAATCGGGGCGCATCCATGAAGCGCATCAAGCTCCACTGGCAGATCCTGATCGCCCTCCTGCTGGCCGTGGGCGTTGGCGCCGTCCTGGGGGAAAAGGCCCTTCTGTTCGAGCCGCTGGGCACCCTCTTCCTCAAGGCCCTGAACATGATCATCGTGCCCCTGATCGTCACCTCCATTGTCAGCGGCATCGCGAACATCGGTGGCGCGGAGAACATCGGGAGGCTCGGGCTCAAGACCTTCTGCTACTACGTCACGACCAGCCTTTTCGCGATCCTGGTAGGCCTGGCACTGGTGAACCTGATCGGACCGGGTGTGGGTGCCGACCTGGGCCTGAAGGCGCCGACCGAGGATTTGGCCCGAACCATGCAGGAGCACTACAGCGGCTCACCGTGGTCGACGATTTTGGGCATCGTTTTGCGCATGGTTCCGGCCAATCCTGTTCGCGCCATGGTGGAAGGGGAGATGCTGCAGATCATCGTGTTCTGCATCCTCTTCGGGTATTTCATCACGAGAGTGCCGGACCCGCACCGCGTTCAGATGAAAGGCCTCTTCGAGGCGGGGTTCCAGATCATGATGAAGTTGACCCATTTCATCATTCTCTTCGCTCCCATCGGGGTCTTCGGTCTCGTAGCCAAGCTGGTTGCGACTTCCGGCGTGGGTGTATTTCGGGACCTGGGTGTCTACGCGCTTACGGTGGCGGCAGGACTCCTCGTGCACGCCTGCATAACGCTCCCCGTTCTGCTGGCCCTTGTGGGAAGAGGGGTGAGCCCGGTGAAGCACCTCAAGGCGATGGCCGCGGCCCTCCTCACCGCGTTCTCCACAAGCTCTTCTTCTGCCACGCTCCCCTTGACGATGGAGTCTGTGGAAAAGAATGCAGGAGTATCGAACAAGATCTCGAGCTTTGTCCTCCCCCTCGGTGCGACGATCAACATGGACGGGACGGCCCTGTACGAATGCGTGGCTGCCATGTTTATCGCCCAGGCCTATGGAATCGATCTCAGTCTTGGCCAGCAGTTCATCGTCGTGATCACGGCGCTTCTC
>Ga0180434_10000729_pt1 | contig 48151 bp, 41 predicted proteins | sample SS_ome_7_FD_132453 | JGI IMG/M metagenome (GOLD analysis project Ga0180434, IMG submission 132453) | Hypersaline lake sediment archaeal communities from the Salton Sea, California, USA - SS_1_D_2 metaG | ecosystem: Environmental > Aquatic > Non-marine Saline and Alkaline > Hypersaline >... | reverse complement strand
AAGCGTTCAAGCGAATGCCTTTCCTCCAATGGCCCCAGAGGGATTCGTATCAACTATATTTCTTTCAAAAAAAATCAAAACTGCTCACAACTGGCGAACTTGGGCTAGCGCCTTTTCTCACAGGGCGGTTTCTTCCTGTTTGAAGGGATGCTTGCTGATCGGGTGTGCTCTGCCGGTCGAACCCGCAAATTTTCGAAAAAAGGGCTTGCGAGGGATCATTTGGCCTTTATACTAAGCGGCGGAAACTGCGGGTGTAGCTCAGTGGTAGAGCGTCACGTTGCCAACGTGAATGTCGTGGGTTCAAATCCCATCACCCGCTTTCTGGATTCTCACCGCAAATAGGGCCTGTGAGCGTGCCTGACCGCTTTGGGTAGCCTGAAAACTGTCAGATTTGTTAATTGGAAATAGTCCTTAGGAGGGACCAGATGCCGGACGAGCAGCAGTCAACAGCAATGAAAAACAAGGTGACAATTGAAGAAGCAGGCCCGTGCAGGAAGAAGGTCACCATAGAAGTGCCGGAAGAGACCATAAAGACCGCTATTGATGCGCAGTACCATGACTTGCGCAGGGATGCGGTTGTGCCGGGTTTCCGTAAGGGTCGAGCACCGCGTGAGCTTCTGGAGAAAAGGTTCGGCAAAGAGACCACCGAGCAGGTGAAGCTCAAATTGTTGGCGGAGGCGAGTGCGTCGGCTATTAAGGACAATGAGCTGGACATCCTCGGCGAACCGGATATTGATCATGAGAATATCGATCTGCCGGAAACCGGCGAATTGAAGTTCGGTTTTGAAGTGGAAGTGCGCCCGGACTTTGAACTGCCTCCACTGGAGGGCATCCCCGTAACCAGGACCAAGTTAGAGGTTACGGACGAGCAAATCGATAAGGAAATTGAGCACCTGAGAGAATGGTCCGGGGTATGGACGCCGCGAGCAGATGGACCCGTTGAAGCCGAAGACCAAGTGATTGGCAATGTCGTGTTAAAAGCCGAAGAGTTCGAAGAAGAACAGAAGCTTGACAACGTTGAGATGCATGTCAGACCCAACGGTTTTGTGGGTCCGGTGCCGGTGGAAAAACTCGATGAATTACTTGTTGGTGCCGAGCCTGGAGACGTCCGGCGCACCACGGTGCAGGTCCCCAAGACCTATTTTCGAGAGGACTACCGGGGCAAGAAGATCGACATCCAGGTGACAGTCAAGGACATCAAGTGGCTCAAACCTTGTGCGTTGGACAAGAATTTCCTTACGAGATTCGGCGTGGAGGATGAGGAGGAGCTGCGCGAGAAAATCCGGGACAATTTGCAGAGTCAGTCGGAGCAGCAATCCAGAACTGAAATGACGCAGCAAATCTATGAGCACCTTTTGGAGAACACGGATTTTGACCTGCCGTTAGAGGTGGTTGCGGACTATTCAAGCACACTGCTGCAAAGGCAGTACACGAATCTAATCATGCGTGGCTTGTCTCGGGAGCAGATCGAGGAGCAAATGGATCAATTGCGAGCGAGCAGCGAAGAGCAGGCCAAAGAGCGTTTGAAAACGTTTTTCATCATGGATAAGGTCGCTAAGAAACTTGATATTGATGTGAGCGAGGAGGAGATCAACGGCCACATCGCTCAAGTAGCCGTCCAGCGGGGCCAGCGCCCGGAAAAGATGAAAGAACAGATGCAGCGCGATGGGTCCTTGGCGCAGTTCAAGCTGCAGGTCCGCGAAGACAAGTGCATTGCCAAATTGCTGGAGTCCGCTGCAGTGACGGAAAAGAAGAAAGCCGCGCGGAAGAAGTCAAGAAAAGCGTCGAGAAAAACGAAAAAGTGAACAAGGTGTGGGCACGGATGAGGCCATCGATGCTCACGGGTCGAATATAGAAAGAGGAATGGGTACTGTTCATGGAGCACACCGTACGCAACATATCCAGGGACCTTGACGTTTACAATCAGTACGGCCAATATCAGCGGTACCGGCAGATGAGCCTTGATGATATGCTGCTGGAGAACCGTATCGTGTTTTTGATCGGCGAGATCTCGTACGCCAGGGCGGCTGAGGTGATTATGAAAATACTGTACCTCGATAATGTTAAACGAGGCAGCGAGATCAGCTTGTACGTCAATTCACCCGGCGGAAGCGTTGACGACACGATGGCGATTTACGATACGATGTGCTTTGTAGGCTCTCCCGTCGCGACATACTGTATCGGCAGAGCGGAGTCGGGGGCGGCTTTGATCCTGGCTGCCGGCGCTAAGGGCAACCGCTTCGCACTGCCACACGCCAAGGTGATGCTGCATCAACCCTGGGGTGGGGTAAGCGGCCAGGCGGCGGACATCAAGATCCAGGCGGAAGAAATCCTAAAAGCCAAGAAGATGATCCACGATATTCTTGCCAAGCACACGGGGCAGCCTGTCGAGAGAATAGCCACTGAGACGGAGAGAAACAGATACATGACCGCCCAGGAGGCCTGCGAGTACGGCCTCATCGACGAAGTGCTCATCGAGGAAGACAAAGAAAAGAACAAGGGCAAAGAAGACAAAGAAAAGGAAGCTAAGGACGATTAGCCAGGTTCCGACAACGGGCCTATGTGCTGCATATTTGTTATCTGGGGATGGCAATGGACAGACACGTGAACCAGAACTTGGTGCCGATAGTCATTGAGAAGAGCGGCCGAACCGAACGGGCCTACGATATTTATTCAAGGCTGTTAAAGGATAGGATCGTCTTCCTGGGAGGCGTGCTCAGCGATGACGTCGCCAATCTCATCGTCGCGCAAATGCTGTTTCTAAGTAATGAAGACAGCAAGAGCGACATTCACTTTTATATCAATTCGCCCGGGGGCTCAATCACAGCAGGGCTGGCTGTCTACGACACGATGCAGTTCCTGCGCTGTCAAGTCGCGACATATTGCGTAGGGCAGGCGGCCAGCATGGCGGCCGTTTTGCTCGCGGGCGGCGCCGGCAACAAGAGATTTCTGCTTGCAAACAATCGTATTCTCCTGCATCAGCCGCTTATCACCGGAATTCTGCAAGGACCCGCAACCGACTTGGACATCGAGGCGCAGGAGATACTGCGGCTGCGAAGCCGGCTCTACAATATTCTGGCCAAACACACGGGCCAGGGACCGGAAAAAATTGAGAAGGATTGTGACCGAAATCTTTGGCTGGAAGCTGAGGAAGCGATCAATTATGGATTGGCTGACCGAATTCTTCAGAAGGCACCCGAGGTCGTCAAGGAGCAGGATCAGAGTGAGAGCGAGCAATAACACAGAACGTTTTGGCTGTCGTGCGGCGAGTATTAGCCGGCGACTCACCGCTATCGTGCCTCTATGTGTGTTCGGACTCGTTGGCGGGTGCAACGGTCCAAACGCAAGCCAGGACATGTTGGCTGAGCAATTGCGCGAGCTGAACCAAGAAAAGGCGCAGCTCGAAAGCCAAATTGAGGAGTGTAAGGCTGAAAATCAGCAGTTGAAAGAACGGGTAGATGTTCTCACCGGGCTGTCGGCGGATCAACGGAAGCTCTATAACATAGAACGAATCGAAGTCGGCAGGTTCACCAATTTTTACGACAAGGACGACGACGGCCAAAAGGAAAAGCTGATTGTCTACGTCCAACCGATTGACGAGCAGGGGGACATAGTTAAGGCAGCAGGCTCTGTAGAGGTGCAGCTATGGGACTTGAATGAGCAGGCGAACCAGGCGTTGCTCGGGCAGTGGAACCTGAATCCCGCCCAGGTACAGAAGCGCTGGGTTACTACGCTGTTGAGCAACAACTACAGATTGATGTTTGACATAGCGGACAAGGTCGAAGACTTCAGCAAACCATTGACCGTCAAAGTCTCCTTCACCCATTATCTGACAGGCACGGTTCTCCAGGAGCAGAAAGTAATCGAACCGTAGACCCGTGTCGCGTCAAGCGTATCGCTTATTGCGTCAGCAGAAACGCCGAGCCCCAAGGACAGCGATGAACAAGAACCTGGTTATACCTAAAGACAAAATTGCTGATTTTTGTAAGCGGCATCATATTCGGCGGCTTGCCGTTTTCGGCTCAGCCCTGCGGGATGATTTTGCCCCAGGCAGCGACGTGGATGTGTTGGTAGAGTTTCAAGAAGGGTGCACGCCAGGGTTTGCCTTTTTTGGTATGCAGGAGGAGCTTTCCAACTTGATTGGCCGAAAGGTAGAGCTGCACACTCCAAATTTCTTGAGCACCTATTTTCGCGACAAAGTGATGGGAGAGGCCGAGGTGCAATATGTCCAGAGCTGAAGACGTCGTTCGTATGCGTCATATGCTTGACGCGGCCCGTAAAGCGACGGAATTTGTAAAGGGCCTTGAGCGGGCTGATCTGGACAAGGATGAAAAGCTTACACTTGCTCTGGTACGGCTTTTGGAGGTTGTGGGCGAGGCTGCCAAGACTGTCTCCGAGCCGTGTCGCCAAAGCCATCCGGAAATTCAATGGCGACAAATTGCACGGACGAGAGACCGCTTGATTCATGGTTACTTTGATGTAGACCTTGATGTCGTTTGGAAAATCGTCTCAGTTGACCTTCCCTTGTTGGTGTCCCAATTGAGAAAGGCGATAGGAGAAGGTTAGAGGTTCGCAAAAAGCAAAGCATTAAAGTAGCAGAAGGTGGCCAAATCCAACGCAGATTAGACTGCTGACACCGCGATGAAGATAAGTTCCGGTCATCTGATCACGGCACTTGGTATCTATTCCTTTTGCGTGGTGGCAGTGATCTCCTTTCTGATTCTCGCTTCGCAGGATACAAACGTCCATCAAAAGGCGACCATAAAGATGGCTCTGGGCCTGATCCTCTTCTGGGTCGTAATTGGCGGGGCTTTGATGTACCGATATCGAGAGCCGGTCGGTCGTTACGTCCGAAATATCCCGCTGAACTGGAGAGTCAAGTTCGTTGTTTTTGCCACTATCCTGGCACTGCTGGAGGAAGCCGTCACCGTCACCATGACCAACATGGCGCCCGTCTTTGGATCACAGATCGGCAAGGCATTTATCACGGCCTCCGCCAACTATCTGCATACCGTCCTGTTTCACAGCGTAATTGTCTTTATACCCATGTTCATTGCGTGGGCCTTACTGCTCGGACGGTATAATTTCAATCCGAAGCAGGTGTTTCTGCTGTTCGGCCTCGTCGGATCGCTTGCCGAGATGAGTATGCAGCCGACCAATATCCTGGGCGGCTTCTGGTTCTTTGTCTATGGCCTGATGGTGTTCCTTCCCGCATATTCGATTCCGCCGGCCGAGCCACGAGGCGCAAGGACGCCCAAGTTCCGGCATTATGTTCTGGCTGTGATCCTGCCTCTGGTCTCTCCGGCGATTCTGCTGCCGATTGCTCCTTTGTTGAGATACTTGTACGACCTCATGGATCCGGTATTCTTCGTGAAGAGCCCTTTTGCGTAGGCCTGTTTGGCCGAGCGCGCCCACCCACGTAGTATGGGCTTTTAGCCCATGCGAGGCTCTGTGCTGGAAATCCCCTTGCAGCGCTGCGCCGCCCGCATAGAATATGGCTATGGTAAAGCTGCTCAACCAGATTATATGCGGTGACTGTATTGAGGTTCTTGACGGTTTCCGCTCCCCTTTTGCCGACCTTATCTTCGCCGACCCGCCATTCAATATCGGCTACAAATACGATAGATACAATGACAAGCAGAAGCGCGAAAGCTATGTTGCCTGGACCGAGCAATGGATGCGTGCCTGCTATGGAGTTCTGCACCAACATGGCTCGTTCTACATCGCGATCGGTGATGACCATGTCGCGGACGTGAAAAGCATTGCCGATGAGCTAAAGCTTGAAATGCGCAATTGGATTATCTGGCACTATACCTTTGGTCAGCAGATGAAGAAGAAGTTCGCCCGCTCGCACACCCACATACTGTATTTCGTCAGAGACAAGAAAAACTTTGTCTTCAACGATGATGCGGTCCGGGTCATTTCCGACAGGCAGAAGAAATACCAGGACAGACGGGCTAATCCGGAAGGAAAAATGCCGGATGATGTCTGGGACGAATACCCACGAGTGTGCGGCACCTTCAGGGAGCGAACGGGCTTCCCCTGTCAAATGCCGGAGAGCCTCTTAGCGCGTATCATCAGAGTTAGCTCCTATGAAGGGGATTGGGTGCTGGACCCCTTCTGTGGGTCTGGTACGACCGCCGTCGTCTCCCACAAGCTCAATCGTCGATTCACAACCATCGATACCTCCGAGGCGTATGTGCAAGCAGCACGTGCGCGAATGCAAGAGTGCCAGGGGCTTCCGGTGGAAGGCGAGGGACTGCCCCACTGGCCCGACCACGCAGACCTTGAACTACGTTGGCTGTACAGCGAGAACAAGGTCCCTCTGAGCCAGTTGAGCGCCAACCGTGTCCTTCTGTCTCTGTTCACAGAAAAGCTCAACAAGCGCCTTCAGAAGAAACGACACTATACGCCCGCAGAGGTCGATGAGCGGCTGGCACAGCTCCGGGCAACCGGCAAACTGAGCCCCCTCGACAAGACGAGCGGCATTCAAGTGGGAGCAACCTTATTTGAAGAATAGCAAAGTGCTTCTTCCATCATTGCTCTTTCTGTTCAGCGCTGTGGTGCTGACGGTGACTCAGCCGCCGATTGGCTGGTCGGCCCTGGCGTGGGTGTCGCTCGTGCCGTTCATTCTCGCTTGCTCTCTGCAGAGCAAGCCCAAGCAGTTGGTCCTTGTCGCGTATGTAGTCTCGCTCGCCTACTGGCTTGGAAATTTGTACTGGGTGTCTCCCATCACGATCATCGGTTGGATTGCGTTCTGTGTGTATACGGCGATACTCTGGCCATTGGCGGCGCTTTGCCTGCGCTATTGCAGGGCCAAAAGGATACCGCTGCTGATTACCGTGCCGGTCCTATTTGTCGGGATAGAGCGCTCGCAGGGCTTTCTGCTGGGCGGTTTTTTCTGGCGGTTCTTAGGACACAGCCAATATGCAAACATCACGCTCATCCAAATGGTTGACATATTCGGCGTGGCGGGACTGTCGTTTGTAATCGCATTGGTGAACGCCTTAGTGGCGGACTTGATCATTGCGTCTCGGCAGACAAGACTCTTCAAGCCCGGCAGTATTGTAAAAGTCGTAGTGGTCTTAGCTGTATTGGGGGCAGTGCTCTGTTACGGCCGGTGGCGGATAAATCAGTCGGACAAGTTCGTCACACAAGGCCCACAGGTAGCCTCTTTACAGTCAAGTGTTCCCCAGTCGGTGAAAAGATCGTTCCAGAACTCCGATGAGTTATTCAATGGCCTGATGGAAAAGAGCAGGGCTGCTGCCGAAGCCGGTGCCGGGCTCATCGTCTGGCCTGAGACGATGGTGCAGGCAACGCTGGATTCGAGCGTATTGAGGCTGTTGGACCCTTCACATTCCTACAGAGTATTCGATCAGACCCTGCGAGAACATGCCAAAGATACGGCCTATGTCCTGGTGGGGGCCTACGGAGGCGTGCCGGAAATCAAAGATGAAGACACGATTCACCTGGCCAAGAGATATAACTCCGCGTTCTTATATCGCCCCGACGGCCGAAAGGCGGATGAGTATTACAGTAAGATCCACCTGGTGCCGTTTGGAGAGGTGTTGCCGTTTCGAAAGACCGTGCCGTGGCTCTATAATTTGCTGATGAAATTCACGCCGTACAATTACGACTATTCGCTCGACTACGGCAGCGAGTATACGGTATTTGAAATGTCCCCGCCCAACGAGCCTGATGCTAAGCCGTACAGATTTGGGGTTCTGATATGCTACGAAGACACGGTTCCCGCGATTGCGCGGCGATTTGCGCTGGACAACAAGGGGCACAAGCGCCTCGATTGGCTCGTCAACATCAGCAACGATGGGTGGTTTGTCGGGTTCGAGGACGACAAGGTCTCTCCCAGCGCCGAACTGCCGCAACATGCGGCTATCTGCGTCTTCAGGGCGGTGGAGAACAGGCTTCCCATCCTGCGGAGCGTCAATACCGGCATAAGCTGTCTCATTGATTCGCTGGGACGAATACGCGAGGGCTACCTGGCGGCGAGTCCCAATTTTCCGATAAAACCAATGAATCGAACCGGTATGGCTGGATGGTTTTCGGACGAAATGCCGATAGATAAAAGGGTTACCGTTTTTAGCAAATATGGCGAGTGGCTGGATTATTGCTGCATCGGCGTTTTTTTCTCGCTGATCATTGTGTTGGTCGTGACGACGTATTTGGGACCGAAAATCGCAACTCGCTCTTCGGGGAAAACCAATGAACAGAACTCTCGTTAAAGTCCCGATCGGAACGAAAGCGGGCCCGCAGGCGAGGGTAAGGCGGGCAAGACAGACGGCGACGTTGGTGGCTTTCAGCTTCTCGTTCTTGGTGTTCATCGCTCTGTATTGTTGGGGGTGTGAGGAAAGTATGCAACAGCAGGTGGGCGTAAGTCAGCCACAAGCTGCGCCCGCTCCAGAGCTTCTGCGTGCGGCTAATCGTATCCTTCGTGAGAGCCTGTCCGACAACGATCCACGGGCCAGGGTTAACGCCATTGAGGTTATGGTGGCCACCAAGTACGTGCCATTGATGCCGAAAGTGCAGCGGCTACTGAATGACCAATTCGTTCCGGTCAGATTCCTGGCCACTCTGGCGGTAGGTGACTTACAGTACTCCTTGGCGAAGGCCGATGTGCAGAGGCTGTTGCAAGACCAGGACAAAAACGTACAGATTGTAGCCGCCTATGCCATGTATAAGCTGGGGCACAAGGAGTACCTGAAGGTGTTCCGGGACGCCATCACCAGCGAGGACCAGACAGTCAGGGCCAACGGAGCCTTGTTGCTGGGCAAGAGCGGGGATCGCAGCACGCTGACCCAGCGGTCTCTATGGTGGACCCTGCAGCGCAAGGACTCCAACGACAAGACCCGGTTCCAAGCTGCGGAAGCCTTGGCCATGCTCGGTGATGAGCAGATTTACCCGAAGTTGTGGGCCATGCTGATAAGCGCGTACGCGGATGACCGGGTTATGGGGATCAGGGCAATGGGCGCTCTCGGAACCAAACGCGCAAAGAACGCTATCGTGACCATGCTCGATGATGCCGTACTCGAGGTGCGTCTGGCCGCTGCAGAACAGCTCGGAAAGCTCGGCGACCCTTTAGGAGAGAAACAGGTTCGGGAGGTATATACGAATAACCTCACCCGTGGCTTGACCGGGGAGGACTTGGAGCGGGTCAGGGTGTTAACAGCGTTGGCGATAGGTCAAATCGGGACGGAACCCCTCAAAAAGTATCTGCCTGAACTGCTGGGCGATGCATCGAAATTTGTCCGCATCGCCGCCGCCAAGGCCGTGCTGCAATATGCAATGCAGGGCTAAACGTCCGAAAACCATTTGGCATTATTCATATTGTGCATTTCCGCTATCCCTTTTATTTGGGCAATTTAGCAAAAATAACTTGACCTGTCGGCCTGTTAAGCGTAAAATTGTAGATTGTAGGTGTGGCATTTGAGCTTACGCACTTTTTCTGTTGCTTTCGTCGGACGCGGGCTTTTTGGTGTTGGCTACCCGTCCTGGGTGGTGCAGAGTGTTGTTTGGCATGGCAAATCCAGTATACTTAAGAATTAGCGAAAGGAACTTGCCTTGAGTACCTTGACGAAGATATTAGTGGTTCTACTGACGGTGTCTTCCATTTTTCTCTGCGGTCTGGTCGCGACGTACGTAGCCAATGCTGACAACTACAGGCAGCGGTACGAGCAGGCATCACAGCAACTAAGAGCCGCCCGAGAAAACGAGAGAAGCGCGCAGGAGCAGCTCAGAGAAAGAACGGAGCAGATGAACCGGGAGAAGGCAGCTCTCAGCGACCAGATTGCCACGCTCAACGCAGGGATGAGCGAGTTGAAAACCAAACTGGCGAACGCCGAAAGAGAAAGGGACCGGCAACTGGACAGAGCGGATAAGCTGGCAAGTGATGTGGACACATTGACCGACACGAATAAGAAACACCAGCAATTATTGGCGACCTACCTGAGCAAGCTGGAAACGGCGGAAGCCAACCTGACGAAGGAACAGAGCCGACACAAAGAAACCTCGGCTACCCTGGTGGATAAGATGGCCATCATCAGTTCGCTCGAGGAGGCCAATCGACGACTGATAGAAGAGAGGGCCGAATTGCAGGCCAAGCTGGACCAGTTCCTCCGTCAGTACGGCAGAACAGTGGCTCCGGCTGAGCCGGTTACGCCGATAACGGCCAAGGCTCGCCCCGCCCGGGTGGACACGACGAAAATCGGTCTACGCGGGCAGGTGACGAATGTCGATTTGAAATACAAAATGGCCACCATATCTATCGGTTCAACACATGGTGTCCAGGAGGGCATGAAGTTTCATATTGTTCGCAATGACCAATATATCTGCGATATTCTCATTCTGGACGCACAGCCGGAAGCGGCGGTTGGTGCGCTGGAGCTTATGGAAGTCACAAAAAACCAACCGAAGGTTGGCGACCTTGTACGAACCAATTTATGATAATTGTCACGTAGCCCGGAGTTTGTTTTTCCAGCTCCCGTTTTTCTGTGGGGATAGTGCATGAGTCCGAACGGTCAGTTCCAGGGCCAAAAAGTCGTGCCATCCGATAACCTGTATACCGTGTTTTTGGGCGTGGCGTCGGCGGTCGTACTGGCTACCGCGGCTTTTGTCGCGTATATGTGTTATTCACAGTACGGCACCATCTTCAAGATCCCGTAGCCACTTTCCTGTTGACGGTGCAGCTCTTAGAGATGTAAATAGTCTCTGTACCGAATCAATCGACCTGAAGGGGCGCGAAGCCTTAAGGCCGTACAATCTCACAGAAAGGAGTCTGCATGTTACTGGACACCATCCTGGGTTGGTTCAGTATGGATATGGGTATCGACCTGGGGACGTGCACGACCTTAGTTTGTGTCCGCGACCGTGGCATTGTCCTGAATGAACCTTCCGTCGTTGCCGTCCGCAAAGGCACAAATGTCGTTCTCAATGATGGTGAGGCTGTCGGCCTGGTTGCGCGGGAGATGCTGGGCAAGACGCCTGGTTCCATTACTGCGATACGGCCCCTCAAGGACGGTGTTATTAGCGACTTCGAGATCACCGAGAAAATGCTCGGCTATTTTATTAAGAAGGTGCACGGCCGCGGCGGACTCGTAAGGCCGCGGGTGGTCGTGGCGGTGCCCAGCGGGATAACGGCGGTCGAGCGCCGGGCGGTTATCGACAGTGCCGAACGCGCCGGCGCTCGCAAGGTTTATCTGGTTGATGAGCCCATGGCGGCAGGCATCGGCGCGGCACTGCCCATCACCGAACCGACCGCCTCCATGGTCGTTGACGTCGGCGGGGGAACGACGGAAGTAGCCATCATGAGCCTCGCCGACATCGCCACGTCCGAATCCATCCGCATCGGCGGCGATGACATGGATGAGGCAATCATCAACCATCTCAAGAGGACGTATAACTTGCTCATTGGTGAAGCAAGAGCGGAGCGGGTCAAGATACAGATCGGCTCGGCTGCTCCGCTGGAGGAGGAGTTGACGATGGAGGTGGCCGGCAGGGATACGATTTCCGGCCTGCCTCGTAAGATCGTTATCACGAGTGAAGAAATCCGCGAGGCTCTTCGGGACCCAATAGCGGCCATCATTGATACGGTGACCGCGACGTTGGAAAAGGCTGAGCCCGAACTGGCCGCCGATCTGATTGACAATGGCATCCACATCTGTGGCGGCGGGTCGCTGCTGCGGGGAATGGATACCATTCTGGCCAACGCGACGGGGCTCAAAGTGCAGACGGTCGAGGACCCGCTGAGTTGTGTGGCTCGCGGTACCAGCGTGTACTTGGAGAATCTCGAGTTGTGGAAAGATACCATGGACCACAACGAATATCGGTGGGACTAACACAAATGCAGGATTTGGATGTGGCGACGCCAAATCTTGGTTTGCATTGGGGCTAATATTCGGAAGTTCGTTTTACTTGTATGGCACGGAAGCAGACCCGAATCTCCAGAAGGATGTTATTCGCGTATTTTGTGCTGGTTGGGTTGATCTTGCTTTTCGCCCCACCAAGGTTCACGAATCCATTTCGTCTTACTTTTGCTCGCCTGTTTCGCTGGCCTCTGAGCATTGGTCGAAGTGTGACTCTCGCTGCCGCACGCACGCGCGGCCCCGAAGAAGTCGTCAGCATGAGAGAATATACCCGATTGAAAAACCATCTGGCCAACGTCATCGAGCAGAGAGACCAGGAGCACAAGAAGGTTGAAGAGCTTTCCGGTCTGCGCGTGAAGTCTGACTGGGATCGTATGAATCTTGTGTTAGCCGATATTATTACGGTCTCCCAAGGTGGCCAGAATGAGCTTATCATCAATCGCGGCCGGGCCGACGGACTGGTGGATGGCCAATTCGTCCTTGGAGATAGGAGTGTGATTGGAACCATATCCGGCGTTTCTTCTGAGGCAGCACGGGTCAGGTTGCTTACCGCCGCCTCCAGGGTGGCTGTCAAGATAGTCGAGCTAAAGGGTCAGAGTCTACAAGCAATCGCAGACGGATTCATGGAAGGCACCGGAAACAACTGTGCGAAGATTCCGCTGTGCTCCAGAAAGCTCGAAATCAAGGAAGGCAACCTCGTTTTTGTCAGCAAGCAAAACAAGTTCCTGGATGTGCCGATTATCGCCGGAAGAGTATCGCGGTGCAAAACAGATGACGAAGAGCCGGTACTCTGGGACATAACTGTCGAGCCGGTCTGTGACATAGAGAAGCTTAGGCAGGTCGCCGTCATTGTGACGAATCCGGAACAATAACTGTAAGTGGTTACATTGCGAGATGTTCTCACACAACGACTGTTATTGGGGACGTGTTAATGGGTTGGGTCCGGTTTGCCGTTCTTGTTGTCGTTGCCGCTGTGCTGCAAGCCAGTCTTGTTGATGTCATCGCTGTCACTCGCTTCCATATCAAACCCGATTTGTTGTTAGTTCTGTTGGTCTTTTTTGCCGTCCACTGCGATCCGACCGAGGTGATTATAACCTCTTTTTGCATAGGTCTTGTTGCCGATATCATTGGGCCGATGATGGGACCCCGGATGATTAGCTTCGGCCTTATCGGGACCTTGCTGGCGGATTTAAACCGGGTCGTGGTTCTTAAGAAAATGTCCTATCAGTGGATTGCCATATTCCTTGTGGGGTTTCTGACCGCCTCTGTGGCCTGGTTCCTGGCTTTCCTCAGGGCAGAAGCACCTACATCGGGCATCTATACCGAGTTTTTCTGGACCCCTCTGTATTCGGCCATCATAGGGCCTTTCCTGTTCTCGCCGATGCAGTGGTGGATGCGTATGAAAAAGCGAAAGGTCAGAAGATTCTGAAGTTCGGGCTCTTGTTCCGAAAGGCACGAACATGTACGGCAGGCGGGTCAAATTTTTCGTAGTGCTCAGTGCTGTGGTCTTGCTCATCTGCGTGCTTCGGCTCATGCAGATGCAAGTTCTGCCTGGTTCATCTGTTTACGAGGATGTTGCCAGACTCAAGCAGCAAAGGGGCTCTTCGCAGCAGCTCAAGACCGTCAGAGGAAAGATATTGGACAGGAGAGGCAGAGTATTAGCGGTGGATGAGGCACGCTTTAATCTGTGTGTCAGCTATGAGCTAACCCGCTACTTGGACGAACGAGTTCGGCGAGCCAAACTGCCAAACGCTCCACAGGATCGACCCGCGAATCCTTCCTTGTCCGAAGCAGACAAAGAGGTCCAGCGGCGACTGGAAGACTTGCAGCAGATTATCGGCAAATGTGCCCGCTTCGGGATGACGCAACGAGATGTTCAAGATAGGATCGAAGGAATAAACGACAGAATTTGGAATCTGCGAAGTTTCATCGCCTGGGTCAGAAATGGCGCCGACCCCGACATAGTAAAAAAGCATAACAATAACCTGAACAGCGTGCCGTTGTCCGAAGCCATCGAGGACTTCCGGCGCAAGGTGCCGGATGAGGCACAGCGCGTTTCCTTGATCATGCAGGTGGACGACATTGCCGGGATGCGCGAAGCTCAGCCTTTGCTTGAGTTGAAGACGGACGCCGACGTTTTTGCCGCCCAGGTGGAGTTCTTGAACGTTGATGGTGTTGCGATTGTGCCAAAGGCGCACAGGTACTATCCGTTCGGATCGGCCGCGGCCCAGACGATAGGTTGGATGGGTCCGGCCACAGGACACTATAGAAAACTGTTTGCGGACGACAGACTGTCAAGTTACTTGAAGGATGATGTTTGCGGCAAGAGACCGGGCGTTGAGTACGTCTGTGAAGCGGTCCTGCGCGGCAGACGAGGGGAGCTTGTCCGTGATATAGACAGACAGTTGGTCCGACAAAGTGACAGGCAGTTTGGGCAAGATATCACTCTGACGATGGACATCGCCCTTCAGCAGAGAATAGAGGACTATCTGGGCGATTACGACCACGACCCGAATTGTGGGCCGGGAATGGCTGCGGTTGTTGTCGACGTCGTCAGAACCGATATTCTTGCCTTGGTTTCCATACCGGTTTTCGACCTGAACCGTGTCCGAGCCGACTACAATAGGATCGCCGACGACCCCAACGAGCCCTTGCGCAACCGGGCAATCAACAAACAGTATCCGCCCGGCTCGGTGGTGAAGCCTCTGATTCTGATTGCCGGTTTAGAAGCCGGTAGGATTACCCCTGAGCAGATTATATCCTGTCCCGCTCAGGAAGCTCCACGCGGCTGGCCGAGTTGTTGGATTTTTAATAAGAATCGAATCGGCCATGACGACGTATGGGACAATTATGCGCGCAACGCAGTAAAGGGAAGCTGCAATATTTATTTCTCCCGGCTGGCTGACAGAATCGAGCCTGTGGTCTTACAGAAATGGCTGTTTCGGTTCGGTTACGGCCGTGCTCTCGATTTCGCATCCTGTAGCGTACAGAATAGTTCTGAAACTGCAACCAGTCGCCAATCGATGACGCGGCGGTTGCATCAGGCACCCGGGCAAATATCCACCGTTCCTGTTCCTGCCTTTGCGATGATCAGTTCTTTGGAGCAGATACCTGCTTTGGCAAGGGCCGAACGAAGGTACTTTGGCATAGGACAGGGCAACTTGCGAGCCACGCCTTTGCAGGTGGCAAATGCGATCGCTGCTATCGCCAGAGGCGGCGTGTACAAGCCGCCGCGACTGTTGCTTCGCAAAGGCAATCAGAGGGCTGAAACTTCAGATACAAAGGGCGTGTCGTTGGGGATTTCGCCCCAGACTCTGGAGGTCATCTACGATGGTATGTATGCCGTGGTCAACGAGGTCGGGGGCACCGCATACAAGGCATTTACTCCTTTTCTGGCGAGTTTTTCTCAGCAGGGTGTGAGTGTCTACGGCAAGACCGGCTCAACGGAGCAGCCGGACGTCGCCTGGTTTGCCGGTTTCGTAAAGGACGGCAGAGGCCGCAGCATTGCCGTCGCGGTCGTGGTAGAAGGCGGCCAGTCGGGCCCAAGGGATGCAGCACCTTTGGCTGGTGACATTATCCAGTTCTGCATCGATGCCGGATATGTCGGCGCTGTATGACGGAGAGACCGCTATCTGACCGATAGAGCTCAAAGCCGGTCTTTCTGGTAGGTTCCCGGCGTCATAAAGACTTTTTTTGTCTCTGCTGCAATTCCCTTTTCTTGTTCGCTAATTTCATCGGATGTCAGTTCGGCCCGGCCGATCGCAACCAGCTCATCCTTTAAGGTCAACACTGCTACAATTTCTTCGTGACTGATGTGGCTATGAAATTTGCAGATTCCCGGCACGAACAAGTCGTAGCCGTGACAGACGGGGTCCACCGCTGTATCGTCAATCCATATTTTGGCAAGGTGCCGGACGGCGTTTTCTATCGGCTGTAGCAGGTTTCGCAAAGGAGCTTCCTCTGCCTGTTGTTTCCAGCGACTATACGCCTCAGCCAGTTGCTCCAAAGAACACATCGAAGATTCATCGAAGCATCCGGCTTTTGTTCTCCTTAGCTCTGTCATGTGCGCTCCGACGCCCAATTCCGTGCCCATATCGTGGACAAGCTTTCTTATATATGTGCCCGCCTGGCAGCCCACGCGAAACAGGACATCCCTTCCATCGACCTGCAGAATCTCCGTGTAGTAAATCTCCCGCTTTCGCTTTTCTCTCTTTACAACCGATCTTACCGGCGGGACCTGCTCGATCGTTCCCGTGAACATTTCAAAGACGTTATTTAGTTGTTGTTGCTCCACATGGCCGTGTATGTGCATCCTGCAGATGTATTCTTTGCCTGCCGGAAGCAGTGTTTGCAGGATTCTGGTTGCTCTGCCTATCCCCACCGGCAACACGCCGGTCGCCAGCGGGTCAAGCGTGCCTGAGTGGCCGGCTTTTCGAACGTCCAGTATTGCCATGAGACGTTCTGTAACATCGTGAGAAGTCGGGCCTTTCGGCTTGTCCACGTTGACAATGCCGCATTCGATCAATTCAGAGATGTCTCGCAAATTCGGGTCTCTGCCATGGTTTGGATTAGTGAGCGCTTCTTTCTTCACTATTATTCGGCGCTCTATTTCTTCAAAGGGTAGTTTCTTAGCCATGAGAGAAATTGTACGCCTCGCGTGCTGAAAACTCAAACAGCGAATAAGAACGCATTGGTTGTGGTAAGACTGGCGGCCAGAATGAGCAAGCATGAGCGGAGATTTGTCAGGGTTCACGAGTTTGGCAATCAATGACTGCTGCCTCAGGTTTAGGAGCGCGAAATGCTGATTGGTTTGCTCAGTTTATTCAGCGTGTTTTGCAGGATGTGAAAGAATTTATCATTGTCCGGCCAGAGGATTTCTTCATAGCTCGGCATGGGCTTATCGATTTCAGCCAGAAATCGAGCTATTACTTGCTCATCAAGCTTTTCACGGGACACTGCCAACCCCAGTTTCTCGGCATAACATGCGTTGATGACCTGCTCATATTGCCCTGCTAAGGGCAGCAGCAGCATTTTCTTTTTCAAATGCATGCACTCGCTTATGAGCGAAAAACCAGCGGAGGCAATGACCCCCCGGGCGCTTGTTAAATCGTTCAGGAAACCTTCGGTCGAACGGCTCTTAAAGATGCAGTTCTTGTATGTAGCGTCTTTGTTAAAGCCGTAAATCCGAAATCCCTGCCGGCCGAATTTGCTGAGTGTGTCGCGCAGTTGTAGTTCGTTCTTGCCGGTCGTCGAGTAAAGCAGAATGTGGTCGCCTTTCTTGCTTTGCATTTCTCGGACGATGGGCCGTACTATCGGCGGTGCCAGTATGGCTGAATCAAGCCGAAGAGGGGCCTGGAAGAAATTCACGATGATGTAAGCAACCGCGCCTATGTAGTGCAGCTCGGTTACCAGATTGGCGGTAAGGCGTGAAAACCAGTTCTTGGTGGGGTGCTCCAGCTTGCACAAAGTCAGCATGTGCTCGTGATCGATACTGATAAATGGGACTCTGTTTCGCCAGGCCCACCACGCACTAAACGGCTCAAAATCGGAGATCACCAAATCAGGTTCAAACGGCTCAAAAAACCGGCGGAAAAGCTCCTCATTTTGCTTTTTGCCTTCCGGCAGTTTGAGAAGATTTTGTTTTAGCGTCTCGGACTTATCGATGCGCCCATCCTGAAAGGCGAAGGACAGACCAAATATTTCTTTTACGCGATGGCCGAAGTACTGCTTCAAGTACAGAAGCGAGCTTCTGGAGCCTACAAACATGACGTCGTGTCCGGCGCGGATAAATCTCTGCCCGATGAGGTGCGACCGACTGCTGTGGCCGAAGCCCTGTCCCGCAACTGCGTAAATTATTTTTGCCATGCAGCTTATCCTGGCCCAGGTCTTTGGCTTCTATGGGCAGAAGGGCCATTTACTGGTGGCGAAAGGCCAGTTGTTCGCGGTGTTTTGTCCTGAAATAAGGTCCTTCGAGATAGTTCAGGGTCTTGCTCAATATTGCGGCGGCCACGGGAGCGGCGACAGTCCCGCCAGTGTATCCTTTGCCGAGGCTGACGTTTGGCTTGCGAATCGAGACCAAAACAAGTGCCTTGGGGTCCCGTGCGGGTCCGCCAGCCACGAATGAGGCGACATAGGCATCCTCAGCGTATCCTCTGCCGTCGGTCCGGGCCAACTGCGCGGTTCCCGTCTTGCCAAACACTTCCCACTTCTCGAGTCTTGCCTTTTTGCCCGTTCCTTCATTTACCACGCCAACCAGGGCCTCGCTGACGATCCATCGGGCGACATCGGGCATCACTACATATCCGATGGGAGGCGGGCAGGTCTTGACCTTGTGCATTGTACCGTCGTTGTCCACGACTGCCCTTATCAGATACGGACGGACTAAATGGCCCCCATTGCTAAGAATGCAGAAAGCTTGCACTAACTGGATCGCCGTCACCGAGATCTCCTGACCAAACGGTATCCGTGTGACGCTGTAGCCCGTCCACTGGCTCACGGGGCGAAGGCGCCCTGCGGCCTCTCCGGGCAGATCGATTCCTGTTTCCTTGCCCAAGCCAAAAAGCCTCAACCCTTCGTAGAGCTTCTGGCCTCTTAGCCTCTGGCCGATCTTTGCCATGCCGATATTGCTGGAGTTTACCAGAATCTCGCGGAGGGTCAAATCCCCGAATCCTCGTCGATACTCGCCGATTCGCCCAAAGCCTTTGCCGTGATAGTTACCGTTCTCGCAGAAGATGGTCTCCTGCCTGTTCACGGTGCCGGTATCGAGCGCTATTGAAGCCACAATCGGCTTTATGATGCTGCCCGGCTCGTACTGATCGGTGATCGCTCGATTTCTGAAAGTGGCGGGATCAGCGTTGCGAATATCACCGGGATCAAAATCCGGCAGTGATACCATGGCGAGAATTGCCCCGGTCTTGGGTTCAGCGACAACGGCAACTGCCGCCTCGGCTTCGTAATCTTCGTACTGTCGCAGCAGTTCCGCTCGCGCAAACTGCTGGATGGCGGCGTCCATCGTCAGAATAAGTCCCTTGCCGTGCGCGACTTTGCCGCTGCGCTCCTTCAGGCAGATAGGCCGGCGGTGAACATCAGCAAAGAATGTGCTCTGCCCCGGCGACCCCGTGAGTTCTTCATCGTACTGGAACTCGATGCCGCCCAATCCACGGTTATCCGCGCCGGCAAATCCCACCGTGTGCGCGGCCAGACGCCCCATCGGATAGTACCTTTGCCAGTCATATTGCACTCCGATGCCGTAGATTTTGCTGGCGGCACGGGATTGCTCTGCGGAAACGCCCGTCTTTATCTTGGCGTAGCCTGGGTTCCCGCTGTCTGTAATCGCTTGGCAGATTTTGTGTGCACCCATGTTCACGATTGGAGCCAGCTCGTTTGAAGTTGCCTTGGGGTCTGTAATAAGCCTGGGTTCTGCAAAAATGATGCAGATTCTGTTGCTGGCGGCAAGGACTCTGCCCCGACAATCGAGAATCACGCCGCGCCGGGGCCTTTGTGGTCTAAATGAGCGCTGCTGTTCGATACAGACGGAGTGATAGTGATCCCCTCGCAGGTATTGTAGCTGAAAGCATCGCCAAGCCAGTCCCAAGAATGCCGCCATGACAAGCAACATAAACACAATGATAGAACGGCAGCTTTCTCGTCTCTGCCGTTCGTGTGTATGTTTCTTAGCACTCTTCTTGGTCTGTTCAGCATCGCTCATAATACCACGTGGTCACAAACGTATGATTCTGACCGGCGAATAGCCTTTTCAGTAGTCAAGCCGTTGGGAAATGGCGGCAGGGTTGGTCAAGCTCTCCAGCCGCAGTTGCTTTTGCCACAGCTCTTGTTTCACCTGGCTGTGCTGTGCTCTGTATGAACACACCTTATAGAAAACTCGTTTGTTGGCAGCGCGGAGGTGGACTGCCACAATCAGTACCGCTGTGAAGTACAATACCATCAAAACAAATCGCCATGCTGCGCCCATTGTGTCTTCAGAGCCTGGGGTAGACGACAACGAAGGCCTGCACACCTATTCTTTCTTGTTCTTGTCTTATTGCGAAGGCAGCCGCAGCCGCATTCCGACCATCAGGTCGTTTTCATCCTGCAACGTCGTGGCGTTGAGTTTTGTTATTTCCTTGTAGCGACTCCCGCTTCCGAGCTGATCGACTGCGATTTTCCACAAGCTGTCACCCTCTTTGACTTCGTACCAGCGTCCTGTATTCGGTTTGTTCTCCCCTGTCGGGCTGAGCCTTCGGCCGATGGACTTGACTTTCTCAAACAGCCCGGCGGGAAGAATTGGCGGCCTTTCGCTCTCGTCGGCCGGCGCATCAGGCAGAGGTGGGATGGCCAATTTCTGTCCGACATAGATTTCGTCAGGGGAGCTTAGAATGCTGCGGTTCGCCTCGAAGATTCTATTGACGTTTGCTCTTTTATTGCCTTGCTCGGGGCCGTAGCATTTCTTGGCTATATCCGCCAGGCTGTCGCCTTGCTGGACGACGTAAGTCTTTGCGGGTAGCGGGGTTTCGGTTTTCAGGTGGACAGATTCGTTTTCTTCTTCGTTCTGAGGCGGTGCCGTCTCTTGGCTGGTTTTCGGTTCTATGATAACCGGGTCGGCTAATTGTTCCATATCGATGTTTGTCTCTTGAGCCTGCTGCGGCTCGGTGGTATCTTGAGGCACAGGCATGATCAGCCGAACGCCGTCGCCCTCAGTTGTTGACGGCTGTTCCTGCTCAACAGGGCCTTCGCGAGGCGGCAATTGCCAACTGAGGGACTGCTGCGCCCTGCGCTCCGTGTCCGCGACACCCACCGGATCGTCCTGGAAATTGACCATGTTTCTGGTCAGCTCTTTGGTGTCTGTATCACTTCGGAACTGCGGCAGGCCATTGATGAGAAAAGCAATGATAAAGATGAAGACCAGTCCTAACAGCAACCCAATTTTGGCGTCTGAGGTCATGTTGGTACTCCCTTACTAAATCTCAGGCTTTCACGTAAACACTGCTTGTTCGACGTTCCTCGGCTCTTTCCAGTTCTGTTTCACTGTCTTTCAGCGATGCGCAGCTTGGCACTTCTTGCTCGCCGGTTCCTTGTGATTTCCTCTTTTGTCGGCACGATGGGCTTTTTCGAGACAATTCGGTAGATGTTCTGCTTCTCGTTCTGTTTGAAATTGGCCTTGACCATTCGGTCTTCCAAGCTGTGATAGCTGATGACCGCTATGCGACCGCTTTTCTTGAGCAATGCCGGTGCCGTAGTAAGCAATTCCTTCAGATTCTCCAATTCATTATTAACCGCAATTCTCAGCGCTTGGAACGTTCTGGTTGCTGGATGAATCCTGGGCTTTTGCCCGCGTCCCGGCCACTTCACCGCTTTGCAGACGAGCTTGGCAAGTTGTGTCGTGGTGACTATCCGTTCACGTTGCCGCTGCCGCACGATCCAGCGGGCGATCCGCCGGGACGCCTTTTCCTCGCCGTACCTGTAAATCAGGTCAGCCAAGGATTTCTCGTCCATCCTATTGACTATATCGGCAGCAGTGGTCGTTAATCTTTTGTCGATTCTCATATCTAAGGGCATATCTGTCTGGAAACTTAGGCCGATCTGCCTATCAGCTAATTGGGAGGAGCTAATGCCCAGGTCTGCCAAGATCAAATCAACTTCCTCTATGCCCTGTTTGTGAACCTCTTGCGCGATCCGAGCAAAATTTGCACGAGCCAGAATTCGCCTGCAGCTCAGTTCTCGTAGTCTATTTCGGGAGGCTTCAAGTGCTTTCCTGTCGACATCCAGCCCAATAATAACACCGTTAGGCCCCAAAAATTTGCCGAACAGATAACTATGACCTCCTTGTCCTATGGTCGCGTCGACCATCACCCCATCCGGCGGCAAGTTTATCTGTTCGGCTAACGAATCTGTGAGAACGGGAACGTGTTCTACTGTTGTGCCACTCACGTCTGCACAGGTCAATCCGGTCTGCGCTCTGCTAACCGGCGGCTATATGAGGCCTTACCGCGCTCGTGCGATGCATACACGAGTCACGGCTATCATACGGGAACGGGATGATTGCTCTTTTGGAGATCTTTGACTGCGCTGGAGAACTCGATCCCGGAGAACACACCGTGCGTTTGCCTCACCCGGTCCAGTCGTTCGCTTAAGATTGCCAGGGAGGCGAGAGTCTGCTCATCAACAGGTCGTTCTCCCTGAAGGCAGCCGCTTACAACTTGGTAGTGATTCAGGTTCACTTGAGCCATTCCTGCTCCCATCCAAAATCATGTCTCCCTGTTTTGTTTCTGCAGTACAAGCCGGCGCGCCTGCGACATCTGTTTCTGGTATTGGGCCATGTGGTCGGTCAGATATTGCTCCCAGTCGTCGCTGTTCCATAGCTCGATATGGTCTCTAACTCCGACCAGAGTGATCTGATCGTGCAACCCGGCTCTTTTTCTCAGTTTGTCATTGAGTAGCAGCCGACCCTGACCGTCTAAGTCCACCTTACTCGCCAATGCGAAGCCGATCCGCTCAAATGCTACGGCTTCATCGGGTGCGGCTGTCTCGGGGGCAATTGAGAGGATTATTTGCTCAAAGTATTTCTCCGGGTACAAGCAAAGTATGCCGTTCGCGCCCAAGACGAGGTAGAAATTGCTGCCATGCTCATCCGCGTCAATCTGGTTTCGAAGTTTGTTCGAAATGAGCACGCGGCTTTTGTTGTCAATTGTGTGCTCGTATTCGCCTGTTAATAACAGCATGGATTCTGTCCCACTGATTAGATCTCAGTTGGGAAATATTACCACTTGCCACCACGAAGTCAACACGTGACGCATGTTTTTGGAAGAATTTTGGAAAATTTTATTATAGGACTTCTGCTCAACTGACTTAATTGCTTTAGATACAAAGCCTTAAAGCTCGTGAAGGGCACTTGCCGCGGGCATCTGATTTTGCCGTCTTGGAAAGTTGTTCACATTTGTCTGTTACTTTCCTTCAGCGTGCAGCGAAATCCAGCGCCGATGAACCCCGGTGGGGGCTGTTAGGGTCGGTCATTCAGTGGGCCGCATGATACATGGCATTTACGCCTTCCTACGCCCATTTTGACACAAGTACGAAACAGTGGTAAACTGTGCCTTAGACCAAGACAAGTGCGGCTTGGGTCCTTCTGCAAGAGTACCGCGGCGGTTGAAGCGAGTAGTTCAATTGCATGGCATACTGAGGCCGGGAGTTGAGGAGCCAGCATCCAACATGAGTAAAGTATTCTACAAGTTGGGCAAGAAAGTGGGTCCCGGTTTCCGCAAAGCAAAGTGGATATGGGAAACGGCAACCAACAGTCCAGCCGAGGCCCTCAAAGTCGAGTACGAGGTCGGCCGTGACATGGCGTACGATGTGAGACATAGATTCGGTCTTGCCTCAGATCCACAGACCAAGCGCGTTCTGGATGAGGTCGGCTGCCGCTTGGCTGACTGCGTTGGCAGCAAGCTACGCACATTTCGCTTTGAATCGATCAAGGATTGTCCTGTCCAAGCTTTCTGTTTGCCGGGCGGGTTTGTCTTCGTGAGTCAATCGTTAGTGCAGTCGTGTCGTTCTGATAAAGATGAGGTCGCGTTCGTTCTGGGCCACGAGATGGCGCACGTTATTCGCGGCCATGTAATGGAACGCATGATAAGTAATTCAGCCATTGCAGCGGCTTCGCGTGCCGCCGCAATTCGTAGTGCGCTGACCGCTTCTCTTCGTAAATTCGGCATTAAGTTGTTGCAGAGTGCTTATTCGCAAAGCCAGGAATTGGAAGCCGACATGCTGGCTGTACGCTTGCTCACTACGGCGGGCTATGACCCGCATGGCTCGATTAGGTTTCTATCGCGCATGGCGAAATCTACTGACAAACCGGCGCTTGGAGATTATTTCAACTCGCATCCGCAGTGTGAGGTCCGGATCGAGAAGATTTCTCGCTTTCTGGAGGAAAATGAGTCGTCACATTCTGAAACGGCATGACGCACGCCATTGCTCCGGACCGAGCTGAGCCAGACAATCCGACACCGAAAGGCGCACAACATAATTGGTTGGGTTGAGAGCTCGGAATTCTACTGCGAATCAGCGGATGCAGAGAATGTCCTTGTTACAGTGACACTTGCAGCCAGATGTATGAAAGGGACGTTCGTATCAGCAGAGGTAGACATTATCGGGTGTGTATTTTCATAGGACCTATTTTGGCTACAATTCGCTTGGCACGTGTCATTTGACTTTGTATTATATGTATGGTGCGAGCACAGACCTAAGGTCTTGTCAAAAGACTACGTAAACTCAATCAAGGTGCTACGCAAGAGGGAGACGGGGTGAGAGTACGCGTTCGGGCGACACCTGCGTCTCTTTTTTTTGCGCCGAACGGTTGCGCGGCGCTATGCCGCGAGCGTGCAGACTTTTTTGACGATCAACCTGCTTTTCGTGACATAACTCCAGCCTCGAAGTTGACGTGGGTTGCGTTCTCTGGTAGAATCCCGCCGTTTTTGTAGAGCTTTCGTGTTTCGTGGTGCACCTGAAGGGTCGCGTTTTTGACGATGAATATGTCGACGAGAAGAGCAAGAAGAGCTGAACCGGATGATATGGGGCTGCCGGCAGTCTGGGCAGCGGATAGGCGCACAAGGCCCAGAACATGAATTGAGGGCGGGCCGGGAAGAGAATCATTATGCGGCTAATTTTGGTAGACAATTCGGATGAGAGCAGGCGCAAGTTCTTTCCTTTGGCGCTGAATCGCCCCGTCTGGGAGCTTCGATGCGGCATCACTTCGCTACGGGAGAAGCTGACCGCAAAAATAGGTACAGATGATGTTGCCTATTTCGTGCCTGAATATATGGCCGAGGCGTATCGGGCCCGTGTTAAAGAACCCGTGAACGACGTCTCTGTCCTGGTGGGTGATGACATAATTCTTGTAGACCCTCTGATCAAAGCAGAGCATTTTGATATCCTGGTTAAAGGCAAAAGTGAAGTCGGCATAGATGAAACCGGCCGGCTTCTGTACGCCCGGATCAATGCCGGCGACCTTGAGCAATTCGCTGGCGATGACATTGGGGGCTTCATGGCTCGCGCCAAAGCAGGGCTGCCCAATGTTCCATGCCGGTTTCGCACCTGGGAGCATATTTGGGACCTTGTATTGGCCAATCCCGAACAGATAACAGTGGACTTCTCAGCCGCCGGACGGCACGGAATTGAGGGCAAGGTCGAACAGCCTTGCGCAATGCTCGGCAGCAAGACGGATGTGTACATCGGACCGGGAGCGAGGGTGCATCCAATGGTGGTTATCGACGCTGAAAGCGGCCCCGTGTATATCGACGAAGGCGCGGAAATCCAACCTTTCAGCCGGATTGAGGGGCCGTGCTATATTGGCCCGCGGTGCGTTTTGTTAGGGGCTAAGTGTCGCGATGGTAACAGCATCGGGCCATTCTGTCGAATTGGCGGAGAAGTCGAAGCGTCAATCATTCACGGATACACAAACAAGTACCACGATGGCTTCATCGGACACAGCTATGTCGGCGAGTGGGTCAATCTGGGTGCTCTGACGACCAATAGTGACCTCAAGAACGACTATTCCAACGTTTCTGTAGCGCTCGATGGCAAAAGGTCGATTGATACCGGCTCACCCAAGGTTGGTTCGTTCATAGGGGACCACACCAAGACATCCATCGGTACGTTATTTAATACGGGCTCGTACGTTGGGGCAATGGCGGTCATCATGGCCACGGGCAAGCCGCTGCCCAAGCACATCCCCTCATTTTCGTGGTTTGTCGAAGGTGTAGTGACGAAGGGGTTCGGCAGGTCGCGATTGTATGAAACGGCTGAAGCTGTCATGGCCCGGCGCAACTGCGTATGGACCCAAGCTGAACAAGCAATGTGGAACGCTATTTTTCAAATGACGGCGCCGGTAAGGAACGAGGCCATAAAGAGAGGTCGAAAAGCAATGGCAAGGTAGCTGACAATTGAGGAGACAGTCCAATGGCGACAGTAGAGCAGCGAGTCAAAGCGGTAACCGCCCGGGTCTTGGGCTTGGATCCAAACGAGATTAAGTCCGAGCACAGCTTCACGGAGGATTTGGGTGCTGAAAGCGTGCAATCGATTGAACTGGTTGCGATGTTCGAGGAAGAATTCGGCATCGAAATGGACGAAGACGCTGCGCTATCCGTGGAGACAGTGGGCGCTGCCGTGGATTTTATTGCCGACGTTTGTAAGCAGCAAGGCGTGGAGATCGAAGAGTGAACTGTGGAACCGTTTAAAAAGGGATTCACTATGGGTAAAGCAAAGAAGCAGCATCGACTGATAGACAGCGAAAGGCCAAATCTGCTCGAGGAGATATTTCCTTATAGCCTGCCGCCGCTGATTCGCTTTGAGAGTCCGGTGGTTGAGTATATCGATGGTCAGCCGGTCGAGTTCGATTTCAGAAATATCAAGCAGCGAGACGTGTTTATCACCGATACAACGTTTCGCGACGGTCAACAGGCTCGGCCCCCGTACACGGTGGACCAGATCGTGCGGATATACGATTTGTTCAGCCGTCTAAGCGGCCCCAAGGGGGTGGTCAGGCAGACGGAGTTCTTTCTGTATACGAAGAACGATAGAGATGCGTTGGACAAGTGTCGCGCGCTGGGCCATGAATATCCGCAATGCACCGGCTGGATACGCGCGGTCAAAGGAGATTTTCGGCTGGTCAAAGACGCGGGCCTGAAAGAGACGGGGATGCTGACAAGCTGCTCGGACTACCACATCTTCCACAAGTCGAAATTCCGCAGCCGAAAAGAATGTATGGAGAAGTACTGTGAAGTGGTGGACGCGGCTTTCGAGGCCGGTGTTCGACCACGCTGTCACCTGGAGGACCTCACGCGTGCCGATATTGACGGATTCGTCCTGCCGTTTGTGGATCGGCTGATGGAGATGAGCCGGCAGGTACCCGAAGAGCAATCTGCCAAGATTCGGCTATGCGACACGATGGGTTTCGGGGTCAGCTATCCCGGTGCAGAGCTGCCCAGAAGCATCCCCAAGCTCATTTACAAGCTAAACAAGGAATGCGGAGTGCCGAGCGACCGGTTGGAGTGGCACGGCCATAACGATTTCCACAAAGTCCATGTCAACGCCGGAACCGCCTGGCTCTATGGATGTGATGCAGTGAATACGACCGTATTCGGCTTCGGGGAACGAACGGGAAATCCGCCCATGGAGGCCGCCATCTTTGAGTACATAGCGCTCAAGGGTGACCTGAACGGTATCGACACCAGCGCAATTACCGCGTTGGCCGACTATATGCGGTCCATTGGTCTGCCGATTCCGGACAACTACCCGTTCGTAGGCAGGGCGTTCAATACGACGCGGGCAGGTATTCACGCCGGTGGTCTGCGTCAGGACGAGCGAATATACAACATCTTCGATACGGGGGAATTGCTCGGCAGACCTCCGCGGGTGGCAATTACCGACAAGAGCGGTGCCGATGGTGTGGCCCATTGGCTCAACGAGTTTTTCGGCTTGAAAGGTGACGACCGCATCAACAAGATCAAGGTCCACAAGCTGGCTCGCTGGGTGATTGATCAATATGAAGAGCAGGGCCGATTGACGGCGATTAGCGACCAGGAACTGGAGGCAAAGGCAAAAGAGTTCTTCCCTGAATACTGGGAGAAATACAAAGCCGGCAAGTAGTAGCGTGCGATGTTCGCAGCGTCTAATTCAACGCATTGTGGGGCACTCGTCTCGGCGTAGGCGCGAGCCGTAGCCGGGAGCCTCACCCTACATCTAATAGCCGCCGAGCTGTTTCGCCAGCTCGGTCAGTTTCTTCAGCCTTTCCGGCTTGACGCGAGGAGCCACACTGCACGCCGAGGACAGAATATAGCCGCTGCCGGGCTTGCCGATGCGAATCCTGTCCTTCACAGCCTGCTCAAACGTCTCGTCTTCCGCATTGAGCATTTCGTTGACGGGATCGAGATTGCCTTTGAAGAAGAACCGCTCGGCATATTTTGCTTTCGCCTCCGCCAAATTGACGGTGCCCAGAGGCGGCGGGTCTAATGTGTCGATTCCATCGACGCAGGTTTCGCTCATAAGGTCCAAACGGTCGCCGATAGCGCCGCACGTATGGACGTAAGCCTTGCAGCCCTGATTGTGTATTTCTCGAAAGACCTGATCTTCGTACACAGCAACGAATTCGCGATACATATCTCGGCTGATAAATCCTGCGCCCGCGAAGGCAGAACTCACGAGAATTGCGTCCGGACTGCAACGGCCGTATAGCTGCACTTGCGCACACGCCGTGTAGGTAAAAAACGCCAGCAGGTCGTGACATTTCCGCGGCTCATCGACCAGAGCCATCAGGGCCTGCTCGTATCCGAACAGCTCCATAAGGTGCGTGAAAGGCGAGAATACCTCTGCGTGTACCGACACATCCGGCGCAAGTTGCTGAACGTTCTCTAGCGCTGTTGTAAACCACAGCGGATAGACTTGTGCATCAGAGAGGTCCGCTCCCGGGTCGATATCCCACAATTCGGGTGCGTGCCAGGTATTCCAGACATAGCCGGGCATCCTGTACGTGACGGGGTCAGTGACATCAGCAGTTCTGTAGTCCGCGCGCGGCAACGATCTTTGGCCGGCCTCGTATGTTTGCGGATTATCATCCGGCGGCACAATAGTCTGAAGTCCTGACTTCCAATACAGATGCTCCCTATTGTCGATTTTCTCATGCGATGCAAGTCTATTTCTCCAATCCGGCGGTCTGCCCGGCAGGTTCACCAGAATACCGTCGAATTCATATCGTCTCTGCAATTCAACCAGAGCTTTGGCAAAGATTTCAGAGTCGAACCAGATTTCCGATGGGTCATAGTCGCAGTGCAAGAAATAATGGCCGAGAGCCAACTGGCACATAACCGGGACACGGTCCGGCGTTTGATGGTTCATAGCTGCCCATACACGTTCTTTCGAGTTCATGTTCGTGGTTCCTTTCGTCAGCGTCCCCGCATCTCCGGGAGCAACTCAGTCGAGCAACAGATGGCACAAGCCATGCAGGGAAATCATTGTTTCAGGCCCGTCAAGTCCGGCTCGATTCGCCGATTCTCAGCGATTATCTCATCCCAGGTGACGAGCGTTTTTCGCCTGCCGGCTTGCCGCCCCAGAATGGTTGCCATTGTGCTGTTCACGCTGGGTCCAACGGTGGGATTGTCATAGCGCTGCTGACGAATGTCCTGCTCGAATCTGTCGAGATTGCGACTTATGCCGTTGACGTATAGATTCTCTACTTCACCACCACGATAGCCACCTTTATTGCCGCGGATCCAGGCCTTGCCCTGATAGCCGATTTGGGCAAAGCCGTGCTGTCCGTAGGCGATGCAATTGCATGTAAAGCCGTGCGTATTTCGCAAATGCTCTCCGCGATGGTTCTGGATCAGACCATTTTCAAAGTTGTACGTCACGGAATAGACATCCGCCGTGTCGCCGTGCGGGTTCTCTCTCACAATCCGGGACGAGCCGGTTGCGCTGATGGGATGACTTCCTGTCAGCCACAGCGCTGCATCAACAGCGTGGATGCCGGCGTTGACCAGAAATCCGCCACCCAGTTCGACATCGTTGACCCAGATCAGGTTCCGGAGCCTGCTTTCGATGGTTTTGGTTTTCGGCGGATCGGCAAAGGCCTCGTCCGTATAGAAGGAGCTAAGCAAGCCCATCTCACCAATGAGGCCATCGTGACATCGCTTGACCGTCTCAATGTTGAATGGCTCGGTAGGGACCTGGAAGTCCACCAGAAACACGCGCTTGCGTTTCGTGGCCTTCTCTTGCAGTTTGCTGATGAGCAGCGAGCCGGGCACGTCCACGGCGACCGGCTTGGCCATGTATACGTGGATGCCTGCATCAACGGCGGCGGCTGCGTGCTCCGGAAAGAAGCAGGGCGGCGTCTCCAGAAAGATCGCGTCAATTCCACTGGCAATGAGTCTTTCGTAACTGGACAGGCCCGGAAAACAACGCTTCTCCGGCACATTGAGGCCTTTGCCGACTTGGCGTGCCACTTGTCCAAAATAGTCCGCCAGAGCTGTAATCTGGTATCCTTTATGTTTGTCGCTGATCATGTTGGCGATGAGACTACCGCGGCCGCCTAGCCCCACAAAGCCGGCTTCAATCCGGGAATTGGCTCCGTAACTGCGTGCCACCGATGCTTGAACTATGGTAAACGCAGCGGCAGCGCCGGAACCGGCCATGAACTTCCGGCGATTCAATTTGTGCCCGCCAGTACTGCCGGCGTTCCATTTCTTCGTGTTATCGCTTTTCATTTGGCACCTCCCGTATCAATCAAAGGCACAAACCCTGATTTGGCACGTGATTATGTTACCGAGGGGACGAAAGTAGTGCAATGGCTCTTGGCTGTGGCTTGCTTGGTCTTTTGGTGATTTCGAAATTTCTCTTGACGACCTGCGAGGACGGGCTTAGTATGTATCTGGATTTGCACAGAGCTGAAGAGTTCTGAGCGTTTTTGAGAGGGAACGTAGCATGTCTTACCAGGGACGGTGGGGTGATCGGTGCTGGCGAGGGGAGAGCAGATTCCATATCTGGCAACAGATCCGCAAGGTGAAATGCTCCGCAGAGCGGCGGTGCTATGCAGTACGTGCGTTTTCCGAGGCGCCGAAGAAAGGAGGTAGGCTATACACCGTGTGGTGAGAAATGCTGCATTATGTGCGTTTGGAAAAGGGAGCGTAGGCGTAGGGGGAAAAGGAGTGGCGACAATGAGAAGGGGCTTTTTATTTTCGGCAGCGATTGTTCTGTTGGTATCCTCGTTCGGCCTGGCAGATGTAGGCCGGCACCGGGGCTTTGCCGTTGGGTCTGTCAAGGACGAGGCCCAAGCGAGCGGACAAGTTTCCTTTACGGTGGGAATGAACGCGGTGGCGCCGAAGCAGTGCCAAGGGGCACAAGTCCCAGGTCAGGCCGGTACCGGCCTCGCCCCATCGGCATTCATCGCCCAGGTTGTACAGCATCAAGTTATTGAGCAAGCCCTCAGCATGTGCCCGCCCGTACAGTGGCAGATGCCGCATCAGTGTCGAGCATTTGGTCTGCATCTTGGTCCGAGAGTATGCGAAGACCGACCCTTGGGCCCGGCGGCTGGTGTGCAGGCCTTTGTCTATGTGTACGATGAGGTGCTCGGCGGCGCTTATCACGCCAGTACCCCGTCGCAGTCTGTTAGAGCGGTGCACCATGCCGCGGCCAGTGGCGGCGCGTGTTGTGACAGTGATAAGGGCAGCTCATCAGGCGGTGGATGTGCACAGGTAGGTGTGCCGCACTGACACGTCGTAAGGCGGATAACGCGCTCGGCGATAAAAACGAGACACGATACATGTAATGGCCGCTCTCATTGTCAGGGGGCCGGACCGAGTCTCTGCGGGTACAGCTATTGCGTGTATTGCTTCTGTACTGGCGGGCCTTACGTCGTTCTTGGCTCGAATTCTCCGCAACCGGCGGCACTGGCCTTGCGTAATTCGTATGTCGCATTGACGCACGGTGAGCGACGACCTGCAGGCTGGGGCTGGAATGTCACTCTCGGCCAACCCACGTGGCGTTTTTCAGATCTTCCATTATTTCTTATGTTTTACATAGGAGCGACTATATGAGCCGAGCGGACTTAATAATTGGGCTCGCTATTCTGGCATTGGGAGTGGGAATCATCCTGTTCATGCTGGCGCACGCACCGTGATCAGGGGTCTATGAACAGGTCAACAGGCGTTGGTATTAGGTCTGACTTCTCGTTGATTCACAGGCCGTCAGGTCATTGAACTCCAGCAGCGCATTCTTTGCCCTCAGGAAAGCGGGTGGGGGGAATCGAACCCCCGTGACCAGCTTGGAAGGCTGAGGCTTTACCACTAAGCTACACCCGCAGGCAAAATACACCCTCTAATTTGCATCCAAAGAGCACATTTGTCAATATGAAACCACTTTTCCGGATGCTTTGTTCCGGCCGGCTGATTAGCGGCAAAGCGGTGTCTATGTTGTCTTTCGCACTGTCGTGTGCATCGCGTCGAAGAACGTTACACCGCCGGTTTCCAGTTGCACGATCAGGCCCTTGAGCGGGTCGATTCCTACGCAATTTCCCGTATATGTCTTGCCATTGTAGCACAGCGTGATTCTGTGGCCTAACTGTAAGCTGAGCCTTTGCCACTGCTCTGCCACCTCTGTATGATTTTTTTCCGCGACGCCCAGCCAATATTCTATTGAGCTGAGCAGTCTCTTCGCTACGGAGATGCGGTCGCAGAAGACTTGCCCTTGGATGTCGATGCTTGTTGCGACGGGCCGCAATTCAGGAGCAAAGGAATCTTGTCGTTGGTGGCAGTTTATGCCTACGCCGAGGATATAACTGCTGCCGTTGCGGCTCGGTCTTGATTCCAGCAGGATGCCGGCCACCTTTTTGCCGCTCAGGACTATGTCGTTCGGCCACTTGATTTTCGCTTCGCTTTGGACCATCTTTCCTACGGCCTCGGCAACAGCAACGGCACAGGCAAGCGAGAGCAATTCCGCGTTCAAATCACACTTGGTTAGGATGATCGAGCAAAGGATACTGTCGGCTTTGTTGCTGCGCCATCTGGTGCCGGCCCGGCCTCTGCCTGCGGTTTGCTCCTCGGCGAAAATCGCCAAGCCGTCATTGGCTTTGTTTTTTGCGTATTCGGCCGCTATGTCGTTGGTGCTTGAGGTCGAGTTATAGACGAGGATCTTTCTGCCGATGCGTTTGGTTCTGAGGTTTTCCCGTATGTTGTCCGGGTCCAGCGGGTCGGTCGGCATAGCGGTTAGTACCTGTCCAGTCCTATATCGACGGCTGCGGCAGAGTGGGTGATGGCGCCGACGGCGATGCGGTCAACCCCGCATTGGGCGATGGCGGAAACATTGGTCAACGTGATATTGCCGGAAGCCTCCAGCAAGGGCTTTCTGTTCTTGCCGCACATTCTATCTCGCATCTCGACGGCGTGTTTTAGCTGCCATTGCCCCATATTGTCCAGCAGCACGATATCGATTCCGGGTATCTCCAGCACATAGTTGAGCTGGTCATCGACGTGGTCCACCTCCACCGCGACGAATTTTACGCCTTTTACTTTTCGGGCCTCGGTAATGATTTTTCGCAGCTTCGGCTGGAATTTCTCGCCGAGCTGTGCCAAGTGGTTATCCTTAATCAGGATGCCGTCGTACAGGCCGAGGCGATGATTATGGCCTCCGCCGCATCGTACCGCATATTTCTCCAGAGTGCGCCAGCCCGGAAGTGTTTTTCTCGTGTCGTAAATCCTTGCTTTGGTGCCCTGTACCGCCCAAACGTACTTGCGAGTGGTGGTGGCGATCCCGCTTAACCTCTGCAGGAAATTGAGAATCACACGTTCCGCGCTGAGCATCGAGCATAACGGGCCGTGGATGGTAGCGATTTTGCGACCGATGTGTGCCCTTTCACTGTCATTTACGTGCACGGTAAGCTTTAGCCTTGGGTCGTAGAGCCGCAGAATCTCTTTGACTACATCCATGCCACAGACAATGATCTCCTCGCGAGATACGATGTCGGCCTTGGCTTGTGTGTCATCGGGGAACAGCAGCTCGCTGGTTGTGTCCCCCTGACCGAGGTCTTCTTGAATGGCCATCTGAATCAATGGCCTGACCTGTTCGATATTCAGTTTTTTCAGTTGTTTTTGTCTCTGCATACTTCCCTACCGTGCATCAGAAGGGTTGGTGACCAGAAGCTGCCGCGTTGGGCGGTCCTACTTCCTGCGCCTTTTGAGCTTCTTGTTCTTGTCGGCAAAGTGGTTGCGTTTCTTTCTTTGAGAGCCGGCCAGCACCAGTTCGGGCAGTTCCTTGAGTTCGTTTAGCTGGTCGCGGAGAAACGCCGCCCGCTCGAAGTCGAGGCTCTGTGCCGCCTCCAGCATCTCTGTCTCAATCTGGTTGGCCAGCTCCACTTTGTCATATTGGCGGTCATCGAAATGCAAGGCCTGGCGGGCCGTTTGCCTTGCTTTGATCCGCTCAGCTAAGCTTCTACGGATCTCTTTCCTGATCGTTTCGGGCGTAATGTTGTGCTCTTTGTTGTACTGGAGCTGAATTTTACGCCGTCTGTTGGTTTCGTCAATAGCTTTTTGCATCGACTCGGTCACGATGTCGGCATAGAGAAAGACCGTGGCGTTGATGTTCCGGGCTGTTCTGCCGATTGTCTGAATCAGCGAGGTCTGACTCCGCAGAAAGCCCTCTTTGTCCGCGTCGAGGATAGCGACGGCGGAAACTTCCGGCAAATCCAGGCCTTCTCGAAGCAGGTTTACGCCGACCAGGACGTCGAATTCGCCGTTGCGCAGGTCCCTTAAGATCTCGACTCTCTCCAGAGTGTCAATTTCGCTGTGCAAATATCGGCATTTGTGGCCCTTCTTGGTAATGTAGCCGGCAAGGTTTTCAGCCATTCGCTTGGTCAACGTAGTAACCAGCATCCGCTCACCAGCCTGGACTCTCTTGTCGATCTCGCTCAAGAGGTGCGGCACCTGATTAGCGGCTGGCCGCACGAAGATGGGCGGGTCAAGCAGCCCGGTCGGTCTGATGATTTGTTCGACAACTTCGTGATTGCACTTGTCAAGCTCGAACGGCCCCGGAGTCGCAGAGACGAAAATCACGCGGGACCAGTTCTCCTGGAATTCTTCGAAGCGCAGCGGACGATTGTCCAGTGCACTGGGCAATCGGAAGCCATGCTCGACGAGCACCTCTTTTCGGCTTCTATCGCCGGCCCACATCGCCCGCAGTTGGGGTATCGTGGCGTGCGATTCATCGATGAAGAACAGAAAATCCTTCGGAAAATAGTCGATCAGGGTGTAGGGCCTCGCCCCGGCCGGCAGGCCGGAAAGATGCCGGGCATAGTTCTCGATGCCGCTGCAGTAGCCCACTTCGCGAATCATTTCGAGGTCGTACATCGTCCGCGCCTGTAGCCTCTGGGCTTCGAGAAGTCTGCCCTGACTGCGAAACTCTGCCAGGCGCTGATCGAGCTCCGCCTTTATGCTCTCTATCGCCGAGCCGACTCTGTCGCCCGGCATAACGTAGTGCTCAGCCGGATATATGAAAACCTGCTCTTCCTCGGCCAGGGTCTCGCCGGATATGGGGTTTATGTAGGTGATTTGCTCGATTTCATCGCCGAAGAACTCAATGCGCATGGCGAAAGATTCATACGATGGATATAGTTCCACGACGTCGCCGCGGACCCTGAATGTGCTCCTCTGAAAGTCGATATCGTTTCTGGTGTACTGAATATCGGCCAATCTCCCCAGGAGCTCATTTCTGTCCACGCGGTCGCCCACACGAATGGCGACCATGCTGGCCTTGTAGTCTTCCGGCGAGCCGAGCCCGAAGATGCAGGATACGGATGCAACGATAATGCAATCATTTCTCGTGGAAAGGCTGGTGGTGGCAGACAGCCGCAGCCGATCCAGATCGGCGTTGCGCGAGGCGTCTTTTTCTATGTAGATGTCTCGCTGCGGAATGTAGGCTTCCGGCTGGTAGTAATCGTAATAGCTGACGAAGTATTCGACGGCATTTTCCGGGAAAAGCTCTTTAAACTCCTCGTAGAGCTGAGCGGCCAGGGTCTTGTTGTGGGAGATCACAAGCACGGGCATGTCAAAGTGGGTAATCACGTTAGCCATCGTAAAGGTTTTGCCGCTGCCTGTGACACCCATCAGGGTCTGCAATTTCTTGCCCTTTTGCAGACCTTCGGTTAACTGTCTTATTGCCCTGGGCTGGTCGCCGGCGGGCTTGAACTGGTTGTTGATCTTAAACTCGGCCATCGTCCTATATTATTTTAGCCCAAAAGGGCATAAAGTGCACGGTTTTTCTGGGAAAGAAGGAGCCGGTGCATCTGCAGTTTTAGGCGAAAAATACCGGGCAGCAGTGCCAAAGCGGCGGCGAACTTGTCTGATACCGGCCAAGATTCGAAACGCAAATTCTTGGGTATAGCGGGACGAGCGCCTATAAACGTTCAAAACCGCTGTCGTGAATCGGGGGGTGGCACCTTTCTGGCTGCAAGCCGGAGAAGTGCTGTGGCCTTAGCAAGTGCGCAAGCCAATACCTTTCCCGCGTTCGGCGGGAAAGGTGCCACCCTGTTGTCCTGCCTTGGATTTCCCGGGTCGAAAGAGCAAAAATCTACCTACAAACGGGGGATGCCCCTCAAAGGAGAGTTAGTGAATGAGCAGGTCAGCGGAGGTTCGAGGTTCAAAGTGGAGAATGCAGAGCTGATCAGGTCACCCGCTGCCGGTGGATTCCAGAGTTTTTCGTTTTGCATTTCTCTGCCTGCGGTTCACTTTGCCTTTTCTGGGTAGACGACGGCTGCGAGCATGGCAGGGCCGTACCGATCCCACAGAGCCTCCCGGCTAAACTGGTCGGCGTCGCGCGGCAACTCGAAAGTTATGATAGGAATGCGGAGAGTCAGACCTGCGTAAGAACCCAAAGAGCCGGGTCGTGCCCCCAGTTTACGTACCGGAAGATCGCAGTGTTCAGCCAAGTGCTCTGCCAGGTGGGCAGCGGGGCCGTCATAGTCGATGCAGGCAAGCGGCTGGTGGACGCTGATTATCCGGTCTGGGCCATACTGGTGGATGACTGTGTGGATTGCGCGGGCCTCGGGCTCGGAAAGCGCGCGGTAGCCGTTGCGCGAGCTGTTTTCGCGGTTGCGTGCGGCAAAGTTGCGGTTCAAATCCACACCACGAGTGTTAAGGCGCGTATTATAGGACATACCATCGGGATTTGCCAAGGGCAGGATTACGACTTTTCGCCCTTCGAGCAGATCCGGGTTTTGTTGGAGATGTTCGGCCAGCTTTTCGACAAGAGGTGTTCCGGCAGGCTCGTTACCGTGAATCGTTGCCAGAATAAGAGTAACGTCGTAGCCTTGGCCAAGCGCGATGCATTCAATCGGCCGGTTCTCTACCGACCTGCCCACAATGCGTCGCTGCACGGGCAAGCGCGCCGGCAGGACAGTGGTCGGCTCGGTGGCGACTATCTGTGGGCGCGGTGTAGGCTGATAACAACCGGCGAGACCCAGAATCGCAAACAGGGCACAAAACGTTAAACTATTGGTCCGTTTTCTTCTCATAGTAGATTCTTTCGACAGAGATTGGCCTTCGGCTGCACAAAAAAATGATTACCGGGCGTTATAGGACTTTGCCCGTGCTATGCACTCCAGACCAAGAGTTCAAAAAGATTCAAGCAAAGATTGATTTTTCAGCGGTGATGCTGGACAATGCTGGCTTTGCTCGACGTGAAATTCTAAATTCCCATTACAAGGAGACCGGAAATGATGTTCAACGGTATTTTTCACATTCCTCAGCCTAAGAACGAGCCCTGTCTTCAATATGCTCCGGGGAGTCCGGAACGCGCTGTATTGACAGCGACATTGCAGGAGATGCTGAATCAACAGGTCGATGTTCCAATGATCATCGGCGGCGAAGAGGTACGCAACGGCAAACTTGGGGACATACGCTGTCCCCACAATCACCATCACCTGCTGGGCAGATACCATCAGGGAAACGCCCTGTATGTTCAGAACGCCATTGATGCGGCGCAGAAGGCCAAGCGCGAATGGGGCCAGATGCCCTGGGAGTCCAGAGCGGTGGTTCTGCTCAAGGCGGCGGAGCTTCTTGCCGGTAAGTACCGCCAGACGCTCAACGCCGCCACCATGCTTAATATGAGCAAGACGCCGCACCAGGCCGAGATCGACTCTGCTTGCGAGTTGATCGATTTCTGGCGGTTCAACCCCCATTTTATGGAAGAGGTATATGGAGACCAGCCGATGTCAACACCCGGCGTGCTGAACTACATGGAGCATCGGCCGCTGGACGGATTTGTCTTTGCCTTGACGCCGTTTAACTTCACCTCCATCGCGGGAAACCTTCCCACCGCACCAGCCTTAATGGGCAACACGGTAGTGTGGAAACCGGCATCGGCTGCAGTACTGCCGGCCTACCATATTATGAGAGTCTTGGAAGAAGCAGGCATGCCGCCCGGAGTGATCAACATGGTGCCCGGGCCGGGGCCGATTGTGGGCCCGCCGGCCTTGGACGATGTCCGGCTCGGCGGCATCCACTTTACCGGAAGCACGTATGTGTTTTCCACCATCTGGCTGGCGGTGGGTTCGGATATTCGCAAGTATGTCTCTTATCCGCGCATCGTCGGTGAGACGGGGGGCAAGAACTTTGTCTTTGTGCATGCAAGCGCCGACATGGAAGCAGTCATCGCGGCGACCGTGCGGGGTGCATTTGAATTTCAGGGCCAAAAGTGCTCCGCTGCGTCGCGGCTATACGTGCCGGATTCCATGTGGGCGAGCCTCAAAGAAAGGATGCTGGATGAAATCCGCGATATCAAGATGGGCGATGTGACCGATTTTCGCAACTTCATGGGTGCGGTCATCGACCAGAAAGCATTTGATACCATCTGCGGCTATATCGAATATGCCCGAACTTCGCCCGATATGGAAATCATTATCGGCGGCGGCTGCGATGATTCGACCGGATACTCTATTGAGCCGACGGTCGTGGTGAGCAAAGACCCCAAGTCCAAGCTGATGGTCGAGGAGATCTTCGGCCCTGTTCTGACGGTGTACGTTTATCCGGAACGTGAATGTGACCAGACGCTGGAGCTTTGCGACCGGACTTCGCCGTATGCGCTTACGGGCGCGATATTCGCGTTGGACCGCGGCGCGATTGTCAAGGCGATGAACGTTCTGCGTCATGCAGCGGGTAATTTCTACATCAACGACAAGCCTACCGGAGCGGTCGTGGCTCAGCAGCCGTTTGGCGGCACACGGGCGTCCGGCACAAACGACAAGGCAGGAAGCTGGCTGAACCTGGAACGGTGGGTCTCCCCGCGTGCCATCAAGGAAACGTTCCTTCCGCCCAGGGACTTCCGCTACCCTTACATGCAAGAAGAGCGGCCTCAAACATAGCTGTGTAGCCAGAACCGCTGATGTGAAGGTGCCCGGTAATTGGTCTGCGGCACCTTCTTTTTTTGCGGCGGGTGATTCGGCGCAGCCTTTATGGTTGCAGAAATTCAATCAAAAGTGCCGATGTACACAAAGGATGCACCATCGCGCCGGCGGCGCGCGTTTTAACGGAAAAACCTATAGATGTCTCAAAGACGAAAGAAAGCTCGGTTTATATTCCTCATTATTGCGGGCGTGTGCCTGGGTATCTGTGTGTATTTAGTCCATGGATTCTACCGGGGCGCGGCGACAATACACGAACTGCTCACCGAAAACAAGCGTCTGAAGCAGGCAATAACCAACCTTACGCAGGAAGAGCAGATAGGCTACGCCAAGGTAATAGCCCAGCGAACAGAAGGCGGCAGGCTCTTTACGACCATAAAGTTCGTGGAAACGGCCAGGAGCAACAAGCTCAATAAGATTCTGGAGAAAGAGTGCACCATCGCGGGCGACGTAGTCCATTTCGATGCATTGATCGTGAGGTTCGGCGACAAAATGGTGATGGACGGCAAACGCAGGGCGCTGTATCTCTGGAGAAGGGTCTACGGCGAAAAAACGGCGCCGCAGGATGGCTTTGCCATAGAGCAGCCGGGGGCCGAACCAAAACGGTACGGCGATTTGCTCTCGCTGTTGCCTGCTGAGCAAAGGCAGCTTTTCTGGCTGAACATCTGGAAGCTGGCCAATGACCCTGAGAAGCTCAAGCAACATGATATCGAAGCGATATATGGCAGTGTCATCTATTCAAAACTGAGGCCCGGGCTCATCTATGTCTTCAAGATAAGCCCGACCGGCCAGGTTTATCCAGAAGTCATTCCCGATATGTAGCACACCTCAAAAAGCGAACAAGTCAAAACGTAAAATGCAAAACTGAGGAGTCAGCCCGAAGGGCTTCCACAGTTTTTACTCTTGCGTTTTGCGTTTTCAGCTTCCTGGATTGACAGGCTGCTTGGGGTCGTTTATTGTACCGCGAAAGTCTTAGCTTGCTGTTGGGAAACCGTACATAATGAACAAGGAGCTGGATTTCGACATCGTGGTTGTAGGCGGCGGAATTGTGGGCTTGGCGTGCGCTTATAAGATCGCGCTAAGCCGTCCGGCTGTCCGTGTTGCAGTGCTGGAAAAGGAGGAGCAGGTGGCGACACATCAGACCGGCCACAATTCCGGCGTCATCCATTCGGGTCTTTACTACAAGCCCGGCTCAAACAAGGCGAAAACCTGTACTGAAGGGCGCAAGCAGCTCATTGCCTTTGCTAAGAAGAACAGGATACCCTGTAAAATTACCGGAAAAGTAATTGTTGCAACGAGCGAGAAAGAACTGCCCAACCTCGAGGAGATTTTCCAGAATGGGCTGGAGAGCAGCATTGAAGGAATGGAGAAAATCGGGCCGGAGGAAATCAGAGAAATCGAGCCGTTTTGCCAGGGGATAGCCGGCATCCGAGTGCCATGTACAGGCGTGATCGATTTCACCAAGGTTGCAAAGAAATTGGCACGGTTGATCGAGAATACGGGCCAAGGCAACAAAGTCCTGACTTCACACGAGGTCGCAGGCTTTGATAAGCATGATTTCTATACCAGGGTGGTGACGAACAATGGCCCTCTGGACACGAAGTATATTATCAATTGCGCGGGCCTTCAGAGTGACCGGATTGCCCAGCTCGACGGAGTTGAGCCGACCATGCGGATTGTGCCGTTTCGTGGAGATTATTACGAGTTGGCGAAAGAAGCAGCCGAGAAAGTCACGAGCCTGGTATATCCGGTGCCTGACCCTGCGTTTCCATTTTTGGGAGTGCACTTTACGCGCAAGATCGATGGGTCGGTGGAGTGCGGGCCCAATGCTGTTCTGGCATTTAAGAGGGAGGGCTACAACAAAGGCCAGTTTGATTTGAAGGACGCCTGGGCATCTCTGTCGTATTTCGGGACGTGGAGAATGTTCCGCAGGCACTGGTTGTATGGCGTGGGTGAATACAGCCGGGCCTGGTGCAAGAAACTTCTGGTTAGGCAACTGCAAAGGCTTATACCGACCCTGAAAGGTGACGACCTAAGGCCGGGTCAGTCGGGAGTGCGTGCACAGGCCGTAGGACGGGACGGATCGCTAATCGATGATTTCAAGATTGAAAGGCAAGGCAGGTCTATCCACGTGCTGAATGCCCCGTCGCCGGCCGCAACCGCTGCGCTGGCCATCGGCGACCACATAAGCCGGATGGCTTCACAATGCTTTGAGTTGTGATTGGGATCGGGACAAAGTATTGGCAGATTAAATGTCCGGACCATCGAACTTCTCGGCGGATGCAAGGATAAGTAACCGCTACACAGAATTCACACCTGCCGCCGATGGGCTTCAGGCGGTAGGGCTTGAGAATGCACACAGTCGAAGATGTAGTAAAGGCCTGATATGTCTGGGATTGTTGGTATTATTGCGCTGCTGACGGTCTTGGTGTTGTCGCTGCTGATCACGCGCGTGGCGACGGTGGCGCTGACGATGACGGGTCTGTCGCAGGAGGCTGCGCGTTTTCAGGCCCGCTCCGCATTTACGGGCACGGGCTTTACTACCAAAGAAGCTGAGGATGTTGTAAACCATCCCGTTCGCCGGCGACCAAGCGCACCGGCAGGCTGCGGATGAAGAGAAAGTGCGCATGCAAGAGCAGGACCAGAAGGACCGTGAGCACAAGCAGAAACGCGAAGCCGGACTGCTGTAGGTACGGACTTATGGCGAGCATTACGCTCGATTGTCTGTTTGCGGCCTCCGCGTCTTCTTGGCCAGGACAAGAGCGGCGGTCGGAACTTTGCTATTCCATTTTTGTCATTGGTCTTAGGCAGGGCAAGAAGTAATGAAAGTGGCCGGTGGTCTAAAATTCCCACAAAAAGTCAGCTACTCATTTCTAAAAATCTTCACCGGTTCGGATTTGTCCCGCCGGCGATTGCCGTTGATGGCTATTGAAAGTGTGAACCCCGGCCCGGTCGTTTGGCTTACCGGCTGCATACACGGGGACGAGGTAACCGGTATCGTCACCATTCAGGAAGTTTTCAAAAGCATACAAAAGCGACATCTGTTGAAAGGTTCGCTTTATGCGTTTCCGCTGATGAATCCCATTGGCTTTGAGACAGCCAGCAGAAATATTACCTTGAGCAAGGAGGACCTGAATCGGTGTTTTCCGGGCGACAGCAATGGGTCTTTGGCGGAACGAATCGCTCATAGGATTTTTGCTACCATCCAGGAGACGAATCCGACGTTGGTCCTGGACCTTCACAATGACTGGATGAAGTCGATTCCATACACAGTGGTCGATCCCAGTCCGGGCCGGGCTCACAGCCGAGCTTATGAAACGGCCATGGAAGTTGCTGAAAAATCCGGTTTCCTGGTGGTCTTGGAAACGGATGACCCCCGAAGGTCGTTCTCGTATAGTCTGCTTCAACATGACATTGCGGCCTTGACGATTGAGCTGGGCGAATCCTATGTGGTGAATGAAAAAAATGTCACGTATGGTCTGAGATCTATTCTGAGCATTTTGGCCCATCTGGGAATGATCCAGCATCCGGACGAGGATTTTAGCTTCCACTTGCCATCAGAGGTGCGAGGCCGGGCGTTGAAGTTTTCGCCCTTACCGGTCAGCTCGGCCAGCGGTATCATTAGGTTTCTGGCCCACCCCGGAGACCTTGTCAAAAAGGGCCGGGCGGTAGCCAAAATCTATAATGCCTTTGGAAAACTACAGGGTACGTTGCTTTGCCTCAGTGACGCCATTGTTCTGGGACATTCCGATTTTTCGGTTGCTTTTCCTGGTGCGCCCGTGATGGCCTTCGGGGTCCTTGCAGAACCGGGTCAGGTGGACTCGGCAGAGGCGATTACATAAGCCAGGTACGTACGGAATACTTCACGCTATTTGTCTTGAACCAGCTTAGGTGCACGGCTACAATACAGTAGCGTTTACCTGCATATAAAAGGTGAGAGATCAGAACGCTCGAAAATGCGAGACTTCTGCACAAAGAGCGACACTCGATACTTGAAGCATCTCGGTCTCTCAAGTCTGATTTGCCTGTGACGCGGGTGATCTTGTTCGGCTCAAAGGCTCGGGGCACAGGCGAACCTGATTCTGACATTGACCTTATTGTGCTCACCTCCTGTCCCGTCAATACGAAGTTGCGGACGGCCATCTCCGACCGGTTGGCTGACATCAATTTGCGAAATGATACCTCCCTGACATCGATCGTAGTGTCCGAGCAGGAATGGTCGAGCGGGCTAACCCGTTACATGTTGGTCCACGAAGAAGTAGAGAGAGACGGCTGTGAAATATGAATGAACAGCAGGCTCGGGAAACGATGATTAGGCTATGGCTCCAAAAAGCCGACGATGCTCTGGCCTCGGCAGAGCTTGAATTGAATGCCGGCCATACGAACTTCGCGGCTAATTGCTTGTACTATGCTTGCTTTTATGCCATCACGGGACTCTTATTGCGTGACGGCAAACAGTTTACGCGTCACTCGGCGGTGAAATCAGAGTTCGTGCGGAGCTACATCAAGCCTGGTAACGTTGATGTGAAATGGAACAGCTTCTATCAAGAGCCGTTTGAGGACAGACAACAGGGCGATTATATTCCCGCAACTGCCTTCGAAGAGTGAGATGTGACAACACGCGTGCGGCAGGCTCGCGAGTTTGTGGATTTAGTTCGTGGCCTTATTGAGGCTTAAGACGGTACGAACACTTCAGTGTGACCTGCCGGACTGTTGCCGTCTTTCTCAGAGAAGCGCCACGCCCAGACCAGGCCGCGTAACTCTCATTGGTCATCCGTCACTACATGGGCTAAATGGATAGGGCATACCTTGCGCCATAGAGGGCAGGTTGGAGGCTCAAACCACAAAGTAGCTGCGGACACTACGGCTTGTCGCATCTGCCTTTGATCTTATTCTCGTCAACTCGAAAGAACCCGAGGGCTCAATATGAGAGTGTTATGAGCGCTTCCTTCTGGGCAGGGAAAGGAAAGGGCGTCTCACAATGTGGTAGTCTGCCGTCCGCCTTGACACTGCTGTCCAGAGGTGGCACAATCCCAGATGATATGAGTAAACACGAAGAGAAAGGTCTGTTTCCCGGTGTGGAAATCAAGGCAGAAACCGCCTACGGTCACATTGTTCGTGTGGCGTTTGAAACGGCGGCGGATAGGGAGTTCGACTACGCGGTGCCGGATGAACTCTGGCCTGTCCAAGTCGGCCAGAGAGTAGAAGTTCCCTTCGGCAAGAAAAACAAGCTGGAAGTTGGATTCTGCGTCGAAGCCGACGTTCCGCTGCGCGAGTCTTTCGCAGGTCCCGGCAGGAAACGCAAGCTCAAGCAGGTCATTAGAGTCGCTGATAAAGAGCCGTTAATCGGCTCTGAACTTCTGGGATTGGCTCGTTGGATCGGCGAGTACTATGTTTGTCCCTTGGGTCAAGTCTTGGCCGCGATGGTGCCGACCGCCGTGAAAAAAGCAGTGGGGGCCAGAACCAGCCGGTACGTTTACCTATCTGTCGATCCGCAAAACGCCGCTGAGACTATCGAGCGGCTGCGGGGCAAAAAGCAGAAGCAAATTGCAAAATATCTGCAGGAAAAAGGAGCTGTCAATCCGCAGGCAGCTCTGGAACTGCCGGCAGTTCTGCAAGTCGTCGGGAGCACAAAGGAGCCTGTAAAGAAACTCGCTGAGAAGCAGATTATTAAGCTCGTTGAAAAAACCGTTCTGAGGTCTCTGCCGGCGATTCCCAAAGGAATGTCCCTAACGACGGAAAAAGTTGTTCTCAATGAAGACCAGCAAAAGGCATTTTATCGCTTAAAAGAGAAAATAGATTCAGGCAAATTTGGTGTCACACTTCTGCACGGTGTCACGGATAGCGGTAAGACCGAGCTGTATATAAGAGCTATTGAGTTGGTTTTGCAGAAAGGCAAACGCGCAATCGTGCTATTGCCTGAAATTGCTCTTACCGCGCAGACGGTTCAACGGTTTAGCGCACGATTTAAGGATCTTGCGGTTATGCATTCAGGACTGACCGCAGCGCAACGCAACGCACAATGGCAGAAGATAAAGGCGGGTGACGCGGACGTGGTTATAGGTGCTCGCTCGGCGATCTTTGCCCCGGTGTCGCAACTCGGCTTGGTCGTTGTTGACGAGGAGCACGAGCCCAGCTATAAGCAGGATACCGCCCCGCGATATCATGGTCGGGATGTAGCGATAAAGCGGGCGCAACTGGCCAGAGCACATTGTATTCTGGGAAGTGCTACGCCGTCGCTGGAGTCGCTGCAGAATTGCGAGAATAAGGAACATTTTGACCTCGTACGCCTGCCCAGGAGAGTGATGAACCTGCCCATGCCTGACATGAAACTGGTAGATTTACGGCAGGGCGGCTACAGCCACAAGGGCATCAATCTCATCAGTGAGCCGTTGGCCGAGCGCCTTGCTGAAACTCTGGCGAAAAAAGAGCAGGCGATTCTGCTGTTGAACAGGCGCGGTTACAGCAATTTCATCTTCTGCCCATCGTGTAAGCACACGCTGCGCTGCCGGAACTGCGATGCCGCGCTGACTTTCCACAAAGCCCGAGCCTTCAAGCCGATGCAAACGGTCACCGGAAAGCGTATGAGTCATGGCTACGCGGTATGTCACTATTGTTTGGCGCAGACGCTTGTGCCTGAAAAGTGCCCCTTATGCGGCAAGGGCATGGCAATGATAGGGCTTGGGTCGCAGCGCCTCGAGGAGGAGTTGGCCGACAAATTCGCGCAAGCCCGCGTTGCGCGCGTGGACAGCGACTCCATGGCCGGCAAAGACTATTACCGCGTGCTGCAGGACTTCAGCGAAGGTCGGATCGATATTCTGGCTGGAACGCAAATGTTGGCCAAGGGCCTGCATTTTCCTAACGTGACTTTGGTCGGCGTCATCAGTGCCGATACGTGTCTTTATCTGCCGGATTTCCGCGCGAATGAGCGGACGTTTCAATTGATTGCTCAGGTGGCCGGGCGGGCGGGACGCTCGGCCAAGAAAGGAACTGTGTTTGTTCAGACCTTTCTGCCGGACCAGTTTGCTATACAGTGCGCGCTGAAGTCCGACTTTGATGGTTTCGTTCATGAGGAGCTAAAGCACCGCAAGGCATGTAACTTGCCGCCTTATTGGCGATTGGCCTGTATGACTTTGCGCGATAGAGATTTTGAAAAGCTTGAGTTGGCATGTAGAACGATGCGCGAGAAGGTAGATGCCATAGTCGCGAGCGAGCATCTGAGCATTGCAGTCCGTGGTCCCATGCCGGCGCCGATAAGCCGGATTCAGCGCTTTCACAGAATGCACATCGTCCTGCAAGCGCCGGAGGCGGCGACGCTTCGGGAGCTTTTTAATAGACTGCGAGCGGGCCGACCTCTTCGGCCGACAGTAAAGGTTGCCATCGATATTGACCCGGTCAATTTATTGTAGCTTGCAATCCGGGTCCGCACATGCTATAGTTCTAATTCGTTGTTTCGGGGAGTAGCTCAGTTTGGCCAGAGCGCTGCGTTCGGGACGCAGAGGTCGCAGGTTCAAATCCTGTCTCCCCGATTGCCCAGTGGCCATTCGGCAAAGGGCCTTTTTGGCGTAATGGGCCTATGCACTCCAAAGTGCGGGGACGTTTATGCCCGTGCAAGACTTTTGAGTAATCGAATTGCACTTTCGGCCATGATTTCACCGCCGCCGGGAGCGATTCGCGAGTTTACGGTCTCGTAGCTGCCTTCGGCGAATGCTTTTTTCGTCGGAATGTAGCCGGGCGCATCCTGGCAAAGTTCGATAACCAGCGTGTTTTGGAAAGGACTGGCGCGCTTTATGGCCAGGCCCAGGTCCACGAACACTTCGCCCGGCAGACCGACGATGGCCACGTCGCGACTCAGCCGAAAGACTTGAACCTCCAGCGGGATGGTGTCACCAGGCCGCATCTGAATCGCGAGAATCTTGTAGGCCTCGACCTGTTTGAGAAAGGGCAGCTCTCTGGTGCCGACCTTTTTGATGTTCTCACGCGCCCAGGCGACCTTGTCCGGTCCGTAGTGTTGAAGCGGCACATGGACGACTTCGGATCGCACAGCCAACGCGGGCTCGGCAATACTCTTTAGCTCCGGCAATCTCTCTTTGACGGTTCCGCCAAGTGTGCGACCAATGTACTCGGTCTTAAGACGCTCTTTCTTCGTGACATTGATGTGATTGATGTCGCCGCAAGTGCCGGTGCCGAAGAGCAGTGTGAAATCCTCGCCGAGAGCCCCGCGTAGCGATTGCTCCACGTAGTACGGATAATCGGCTGCATATTTGGTCCCGCCCACCGTGTCCAGGTGCAGCGCAAAGTTTACGAGGCCTGCAGGCATACGGTTGGTGTCTGTATCCCGCAAAAAGACAATCCTAACCTCTGGGTCGATTGGGCCGGCCGGGCGAACAATGTCGGGATTTAGAACGCCCGGATTAAAGCGGACGGTTCCATCCTTCATGTGGAACCGCCGATTGAAAGAAAGGCCGTGTTGCACAGTCGCTCCGGCTTCGAGTTGTACAGGTTTTGTCGCGGCGTTGGCTGTTGTTATTGCCTGGACAATCTTGGCAACCAATTCGGATGGGTAATCGACCTTCTCGCACGGGTCTTTGCCATGCTTAGCGACCGCGAGGTCGTGAAAGTGCTTTCGCAGTGCTCCGAAGTAGAGCGGCCCCGTGTGGCTGTGTGTGGCGGCAAGCAGAATGTTCTCTGCCGGGATGCCGGTCTTCTCGGCTGCTTGCTTGCGGGCACGCGACGAGACATCGAGTGACAAGCCGATGATGTCGCAGCACACAAGTGCCGCGCTTTCGTCGCCCTGTCGCAGGACAACCGCCTTGGCCTGAAGCGGATTCAACGTACCGGTGCTCAGCCGCTCGTGGAAGTATCCGCTCATGCGGTAACCGATCGGCGGCGTGATGTCCGTGACGGCAACGCCCGCGAGCAGTTCGGCGGCCATGACTCGTGATAGCTGAGCGGCGGCTTTGGGCTTCTGTCCGGTGACTTCCTCCAAGAAGATTCTGGCCTTTTTCGCCTCGGCGAGCGTTTGGTCCAAGTCACCCGGGTCGAGACACTCAACTACCAAGGGGCCGTGTGTGAAGCCGCCTTTCTTCAGGCGGGCCAGCACGGCCTCGAAATCGACCTGTCCTGTGCCTGGTGTGACTGAGACCTGCTTGGGATGTTTGTAATCCTTGACGCACATTCCGGTGACCAGCCCATCCACCGTCGCGGCGTCTGCCACGGGATCGAGCTTGGCGTCGGAGTAGTACAGGATATTGCCGGCGTCGTACCAGATGCGGAAGTTGGGGTGGCCCACCATTTCGACGGCCTTTCTGCATTGCGGGCCGGTGGCGTTAAGGCCGCCGTGCGGCTT
>Ga0180434_10000727_pt1 | contig 48218 bp, 39 predicted proteins | sample SS_ome_7_FD_132453 | JGI IMG/M metagenome (GOLD analysis project Ga0180434, IMG submission 132453) | Hypersaline lake sediment archaeal communities from the Salton Sea, California, USA - SS_1_D_2 metaG | ecosystem: Environmental > Aquatic > Non-marine Saline and Alkaline > Hypersaline >... | reverse complement strand
TCGCTCAAAAAAGGCGGTACGCTTGCCTTGGCAGGTATCCACATGACCGACATTCCGTCATTGAATTACAAAAAACACCTCTTTTATGAACGCAATATCTGCTCCGTCACCTCCAATACGCGCGGGGACGGCGAACAGCTTCTGGCCGAAGCAGCCCAGGTCCCCGTTCGACCTCATATGGTGGTCTATCCATGGACGCAGGCCAATCGTGCCTTGCAGGATCTCAAGCACGACCGGATCAATGGTTCCGGCGTCTTAAGAGTGGCCGCAGACTGACGGAGCGGGGCAGCGAGCAAGGCCACTTCGCCGTATCGACTGCGCTCGAACCGATCACTCATGTGACGCAAGTCGCTTCCGGCCAAGATTTTCGGTTCATGGTTGTCCTCACGAAGGCCGCGTGCCTAAAATTTTACACGCACATCGTCCTGGGAGCAGAACCATGTCTACCTATGAATACCGCTGCAAGAAATGCGGTCATGTCTTCGAAGTGGCGATGACATTGACCGAGCATGAAGAACACCCACAGACGCCTTGTCCGAAATGCCAAAGCCAAGAGGTCGAGCAGCTGGTGGCGCAGGTTCAGGTGGTCACGAGCAAAAAAACGTAACCTTCTGACCTGCAGACGGTAACAAACTGTGCGGGAGGCGTTTTACCGTTCAATCAGCAGTATACTCGAGCTCGTTTCCTGTGGGGATTTAATTACTGTGTTCCCGTGCATGCAAATTCCTCTATCTATACGCTTCGGACAGCGCGTTTTTTGCGACACACAATCGGTTCATCGCGGCTTACCTCAAGCGCAGCCAAGCACGTACAATATGACAAGACGCCTTCAGAGAAGTCGGTAAGCGGGCCGATCTTTGGGGGAAGGATTACCCGATTTGTACATCGTGCGGGTTGTCGAGTATCATCTCGCCCTGACGCCTTGGACGGTTTTCAGCATCCCCAAGTGCCGCCATGTTTTGGGTTTTGGGGCGGCAACGTTTGCTCGTGATAGCATACACGTTCCCTTCGCCAAATAACCTTAGGAGCAAGGGAGGATACGGGAGGCAGAGGTCTATTTGCCCCCCTCTTTTTTCTCGTTGGCGAAAAACGGGACGACGAAGTTGTAAGGACATCGCAAAGGAGAAACAGGACCGTGAGCAGCGAACCACAAGTAGCGGGCGAAAACGTGATGAACCGATGGCTAGTTGTCGTCGGCGCCATTCTCATCCAATTGGCTTTGGGCGCCATCTACGCCTGGAGTGTTTTCACTAAGCGGCTCACGCTTGCGGAGGGTGACTACGGTTTTACCGCTAAAGAGGCCGCCTGGATTTTCTCCGCGGGTTTGGCGACCTTTGCTCTCGTTATGCTTTTTGCCGGGCGTTGGCAGGCTAAGGTCGGGCCGCGTAAGGTAGCGGTTGTCGGCGGGCTCGTTTTGGGGGCCGGCTATGTATTGGGGGGGCTGCTGGGTAAAACGTTTACGGCCCAGTTGTTGTGCATCGGGGTCATTGGCGGAGCCGGTATCGGCCTGGCTTACGTGGTTCCCATCGCTGTCTGCGTCAAATGGTTCCCGGACAAGAAGGGCATGATTACCGGTTTGGCGGTTGCGGGTTTTGGTTTCGGCGCGACGATTTGGGTCAAGCTGGGCGACAGCTGGATCTGGGACGGCGGGCTTTTGGCCAAAACCCACGGGCTGTTCGGCTTGCCGGGTGTGCAGGCGGTATTTCTCATCTACGGCATTCTGTTTCTTCTCCTTGTTCTTCTCGGCAGTATCGTCATGGTCAATCCGCCCGCCGGCTGGAAGCCGGCTGGATGGAACCCGCAACCTGTGGCCGGGGCGACGGTCAAGGCTAGCGGCGCGGCCGATTTCACGGCCGGACAGATGGTCGGGACGCCCCAATATTGGGGACTTTTGTTGATGTTCACGGGATCCGCCCTGGCGGGACTCATGGTGATTTACTGTATCAAACTTTTTGGCGTCGACAGCCTTCAGGCCAGTGGCGCCGTCGATAACGCTAGTCTTGCCGGTGAAGTCGCCAGCACCGCCATGGCCTGGTATGCGATCCTGAATGGTTTAGGTCGGATCATCTGGGGCACCGTCTCGGACAAAATTGGCCGGAAATCAGCCCTGTTCCTGATGTGCTTTATTCAGGGCGTCATGATGTTATCGTTCTTCCGTGTCGGTGGAACAGAGATGGGGCTGATCATCGGCGCTTGTGTCATCGGTTTCAACTTCGGCGGCAACTTCGCGCTTTTCCCGGCGGCGACGGCGGACTTTTTCGGCAACAAGAATGTCGGTTCCAACTATCCCTGGGTCTTCCTGGCATACGGTATCGCCGGCATTGCGGGCCCGTTTGTAGCGGGTTATTTCAAGGATGTTGCCATGGCTGGCGGTTTGGGCGTGGCAGCATGGAAAACGCCATTCATCATTGCCGGCGTTGCTTGCCTTGTCGCGGCGGTACTGGGACTGATGCTCAAGGCCCCAAAGCCCGTAGCCGCCCTTGAGGCGGAATCCGAAGGCGTCAAGGCCGCGGCGGCGAGCTGAGGAATATTACTGGGGTGTATATGGTGTATATAGGGCATGCGGTTGGGGCGCGCACCGCATGCTCGTGAATCGGATTCAAGGCTGGTTTGGGCGTACGTCTAGCCAGCCGAAACCCGTTGCCGGCTAGGATGCCGACAGTTAGCGTGCCGATGAGCCGAAAGAAAGTGGCCCAGCTTGGTCGCGAAATTGGTTGTGGCAACTGTGGCAGGTCGTCTTGATCATGCTGAGCATCTTGTCCATGCGTGGGAGATCTTCCGCAGCGGCTGCCGCTTCGAGATCTTCGGCTTGCCGTTTCAGCATGGCAACGATCGTAAGAAAAGCGGCGCGGTCATCGTCGCTGAGCGAGGCGTCTTCAATCGCGGCAGGAATCGCATCCGACGTTTGGGCGAGTTTGCGAGCGGTTTGGGTCGCGTCTCGGAATCGGCTTCGCTGGGTTTGTTCGGTGTATTCGGTTTCGATCTCCTGCGGCCAAGTTTTGGCAATGCCGTCTTCTAAGTCTTCCATGACGGCATGCAGCTTGGCGCTGTGAACGGCGTGTCGGGCGGCCTTGGGAGTGGTTTCCGTTCGCTGCGGCCCCGTTGGTGTTTCTCCTTTTTCGCAAGAAGCGAAAAGCAGGAGCGACAGGAAGATCACGGCGAATCTCGTTTTGGAACGTTTGAAGTGGTGCATGGTGAAACCTCTTCTTCGCGATTGCGAGTTACGGAACACTGAGGACAATTGTGATCGCCACAAAAAGAGTGTATATCATTGCTTCAACTGATGCCAGACTTTTTGGTGTCAAAGTGTGCGTCGCCCCAAGGCGCGGACCGGCTCAATCCGTTGCGTATGGCTCGGTTCAGTGCGTGTATTCCCCGGCCACAAGTCGACGACGACAGGGGACACGCAACGCTTATTCCGTTTGGGACGACGGTTGAATTTGATCGGGACGGACATGGGGGTTGCCGCGATAGGGGGGCTGGCCCTTGCGGCTCACGCTGTTAACGCGAGGAAAATGTAGATGTTGTTTCGAACCTGTACCCTGATTCTTGTTTGGATGGCTTCCCTGGCACTAGCGGAGGAGGCGAAAATAACGACCGACAAAACGGCTGAAACGCAACCCGCCCAGGAGGTGTCGGCTGCCGATGACGGAAAGTGGACGTGCCGACCGTTTGCCCTGGATGCGCCCACGATGACCGACGATTGGTTCGGTGCCGGGCCCACGCTCCGGGACATGGGGATCGGTTTCAACTTCATTTGGAATCACTATATCATGTCCGCATTGGGCGGCGGGTTGGAAACAGGCACCAAAGGCAGCGCGACTTATGACCTGTTGCTGACCTTGGACTTCGAGAAGATGGGGCTCATCAAGGGCGGCGACATGCTGGTGCACGCTCGTCAGCAGTGGGGTGCAAGCGTGAACGCCTACACCGGTGCCAACCAGCAGGTCAATGACGATGCGGACGGCGACCGCGGGATCTACGTTGACCAACTTTGGTATCGCCAGCATTTCTTGGATAAGAAGATTGCTTTACAGGTCGGGTATCTCGACTATCAGACGATCGTCGATCGAAACGCTTTCGCCAACAGCGAAGACAAGCAGTTCATGAACGCCGCCCTGGACAACAACCCGCTGATTCCGACGGCATCGATGGCGGGGTTGGGGGCCGCTTTGTACGTCAAGCCTTGCGATTGGTACACGCTGATCCTTGGTGCGGGCGATGCGCAACGTTTGCCGCTCTACAAGCCCGGCTTCTCCACCGCGTTCCACGACGAAGCTTGGTTCATTGGATACATGGAACACGATTTTCACATCAAGATTCCGACCGAGCGTGGTCCGCTCGCCGGAAATTACCGAATCGGTCTCGTTTATGATCCGACACCGCGCACCGAGTATCGTCGACCGTGGCAGTCGGTGGATCGACGGGGTGATAATTACAGTCTTTACTTGAGCTTTGACCAAATGCTCTTTCGCGAGAACGAGAAAGACGATCAGGGGTTGGGTCTGTTTTTCCGATTTGCCTATCAGGACGACAAAGTCTATCGGTTCAATCAATTCTATAGTGGCGGTTTCCAGTACAAGGGCCTCATTCCCACACGCGATCGTGACGTGTTTGGATTTGCCGTCGCAGCACTTGTCGATTCAAACGAATACCGTGAGAATATCGATGCAAACTCGGGCAACGAGACCATTTATGAGTGGTATTACGCCATTGGCGTGACCCCCTGGCTTGTCGTTACGCCCGACCTACAATACATCGACAACCCGGGTGCAAACGATAATGTCAGCCATGCCATCGCAGGCGGCGTGCGTTTCCGGATTACGTTCTAGAAAAATTTCGTGGTTCGATATGGCTTCTGATGACTTGCATAGAAGCAAAATGTTAAATGACTTGATTCATTAAGGGAGGTAAACGACATGTGTGCAGCTGATGCAAATGCCTCAGCGGAGCCGATTTTCCCACCAGCGCCGGAGTTCTCCGCCAAGGCGCATATCAAATCGATGGATGAGTACAAGAAGATGTACCAGCGATCGATCGACGACCCCGAAGGCTTCTGGGCTGAAATCGCCGAGGGGTTCTTCTGGAAGGAGAAGTGGACCAAGGTTCGCGACTATGAGTGGACCGACAAGATTGACATCAAGTGGTTCATCGGTGCCAAGACGAACATCAGCTACAACTGCTTGGATCGTCACCTGGATACGCGAGGCGACCAGGTCGCCATCATCTGGGAAGGTAACGAGCCTGGCGAAGATGCCAAGATTACCTATCGCCAGTTGCACGCTGAAGTCTGTAAGTTCGCCAACGCATTGAAGTCCATCGGCGTCCAAAAGGGCGATCGCGTCTGCCTGTTCTTGCAGATGGTGCCGCAGTTGACGGTGGCGATGTTGGCCTGTGCGCGGATCGGCGCCATTCACTCCATCGTGTTCGGTGCGTTTTCCGAGGACTCACTGCGCGATCGTATCCAAGACTCGTCCTGCAAGGTGCTCATCACGCAGGATACCGCTCTTCGTGGCAAGAAGAACGACATCCCGATGAAGACCAAGGCCGACAAGGCCGTCGATGAGTGCCCGAGCATCGAGAAGGTCGTGGTCGTCAAGCGAACCGGTCACGAGGTCCCGATGAAAGAAGGCCGGGACCTGTGGTGGCACGAATTGACGGCAAAGGCTGACGCGACGTGCGAGCCGGAGTGGGTGGATTCCGAGGATCCGCTTTTCATCCTGTACACCTCCGGTTCGACCGGCAAGCCCAAGGGCGTGCTCCACACGACCGGTGGGTACATGGTTTATGCCGCGATGACTCACAAGTTGATCTTCGACTACCAAGAAGGTGACATGTGGTGGTGCACGGCCGACATCGGCTGGATCACGGGTCACTCGTACATCGTGTACGGTCCGTTGGCCAACGGTGCCACGTCGGTCATGTTCGAAGGTGTGCCGACCTATCCCGATGCCGGTCGGTTCTGGGACGTCGTGGACAAGTACAAAGTGACACAGTTCTACACCGCTCCGACCGCCATCCGGGCGTTGATGCGGGAAGGCGAAGAGCACGTCAACAAGCGCGATCTGTCGAGCTTGCGATTGCTGGGAACCGTCGGCGAGCCCATCAACCCCGAGGCTTGGCGTTGGTATCACACCCATGTCGGCAAAGAGCGTTGCCCCATCGTCGATACGTGGTGGCAGACAGAGACGGGTGGCATTTTGATCACGCCGCTACCGGGTGCGACGCCGACCAAGCCGGGTTCAGCGACCTTGCCTTTCTTTGGCGTCAAGCCGATGCTTTTGACGGCTGAAGGACAGCCGATCGAGGGGGCCGGTTCCGGCATCCTTTGCATTGCCGAGCCCTGGCCTGGCATCATGCGGACGGTGTACGGTCAACATGAACGATTTAAGGAGACCTACTTCTCGTCCTATGCCGGTTTGTACTTCACGGGCGACGGCTGCCGGCGCGACGAGGATGGCTACTACTGGATCACGGGCCGCGTGGACGACGTCATCAACGTCTCCGGCCACCGGATGGGAACAGCCGAGGTCGAGAGTGCTCTCGTCTCGCATCAATCCGTGGCAGAAGCGGCTGTGGTTGGATTCCCGCACGAGATTAAGGGACAGGGCATCTATGCTTACGTGACGCTGAAGGTTGGCGAGGAATACACGGATGACCTGAAGAAGGCGCTTGTCGGCCACGTGCGCAAGGAAATCGGGCCGATCGCATCGCCGGATGTGATCCACTGGGCACCAGGCCTGCCGAAAACCCGTTCGGGTAAGATCATGCGGCGAATCCTCCGCAAGATTGCCGAGAACGAGCCGGATAAGGTGGGCGATACCTCCACGCTTGCTGATCCTAGCGTCGTGGACCAGCTCATCTCCGGCAGGTAATCCGAGAGTTTCGGACGATCATGCCTATTCTCCAGCGGGGAGAGGCGGTTGACGCCTTTCCCCGCTGCTTTTTGGGATTTGTCGCGCCCTGAATGACGGGGGATGCGGATGGCTGGCGAGCGAAGTTGTTCCGGCAACTCATGTTGCCACTCAGTGCCCGCTGTCCGGCCAAACGTGCGGTCATCGTCATAACGCGCTATCATAGAGGGTATCCGAGACGACCCGTACGATGTATCGTTGGGGTCAAGAGAGAGAAACTGTGACTGATATCACCGATATGGATACCCCTTGCCGGAGTTCCTCTCCAGCGCAGCCAACCCAAGCGGATACGCCAGCTCCGCCGATCGAAGATCCCGTATTTTCTGTGGTTCGCATCAATCGGCCGGCACCGGAACCGGTCCTGGCGGTAGGCGGCGGACTGAAGTCCACGATTTGCTTACTGATTGACGACCAAGCCATGCGGAGCCAACTGCTCGGCGAACTGTCGGACGTCAACGACTATCGGCAATTCGTAGCGACAATTGATCAATTCAAGGCAAACTTCCGAGTGAACCCGAAGGTGGTCGCTTACGACATGCACCCGGATTATGCCGCTACCCGTTATGCCCAAAGCCTGAACCTTGCCGAGCAAGGCGGCACGTTGGTGCCGGTCCAACATCACGTCGCTCACGTCGCCAGCTGCATGGCCGACAACAGCCTTGATGGCCCCGTCATCGGTATTGCCTGCGACGGAACCGGCTACGGGACCGATGGCGCCATCTGGGGTTGCGAGTTGTTCTACAGCAATCAGGGCAATTTCCAACGCGTAGGGCATCTGCGTTACTTCCCTCTTTTCGGCGGCGATACAGCAGCACAGGAGACGTGGCGGCCAGCAGCAGGGTTGCTTCACGAGGTTTATGGTGCGAACTGGTCGCGCGAGGCCTCATTCGCCCTGCAGCGCGTTCCGAACGAAGCGGTAAGGATTGCGGACCGGCGTTTTGTCCATTCGACGCGCGTGCCGCGGACATCAAGCCTAGGTCGCCTGTTCGATGCGGTGGCATTTTTGTTGGGCATTTGCGACTACAATGAACAAGAAGCTCAGGCCGCCATCGCGCTTGAAAACCTCGCCAGCCAGCAGGACAACGTGGGGCCGCTACGTTTTCAACTGGATAGATCCGAGGTGTCGCCGGACGCGATGCAGCTGGACGTTCAGCCCATGATCCGCGAGCTTGTCGAGCAGATGAAGGCGGGTCGGCCCGTCGGCGAGTTGGCTCGCGCTTTTCATGAGACAGTGATTGTCATGTTGGCTGATGGCGCAACCCGGGCAGCGTCAGAAAAAGATGCTAGTCAGGTGGTGCTCAGCGGCGGTTGCTTCTTCAATCGGATACTACGCGAAGGGCTGACCCAACGATTGACGGCAACCGGCCACCAGGTCTTCGTTCACCACCAGGTGTCGGCCGGAGACGAAGGGGTGGCACTTGGGCAAGCGGTTGTCGCAGCCGAACAGATAAGGAAGGGTGTCTAATGTGTCTGGCGGTTCCAGGAAAGATTCTCGAAGTCCGATCCAGCGGCGAGGAGCAGGTGGTCGGTTCGCTTGCCACCGTGGATTTTCAAGGCAGTCGAATCGAAGTGAGTTTAGCCTTCACGCCTGAAGCCAAACAGGGGGATTGGGTCTTGGTGCACGCGGGCTTCGCGCTCAACGTGCTCGACGAAGAAGAAGCCATGGAGACCTGGAAGTATCTTCAAGAAGCAGACGTCGCACAGCTTGAAGCAGGTGCTGAGGAGGATGCCGCCGCGAATCGCGCTTCCCAAGCCGACTAGGCGCACAAGAAGGTATCGTGGGTCGTGGGTGGAAAACAGCAAAGTATGAAGCAGCAAAGCACGCAAGAATTGGCCAATCGCATCGCAGATGTGTCCCAGCAGTTGGACCGGTCGGTGCAGTTGATGGAAGTCTGTGGAACGCACACCGTTTCCCTCTTCCGAAACGGCATCAGATCGATGTTGCCGGCACACGTCAAATTGGTCAGTGGCCCAGGGTGCCCGGTTTGTGTCACATCTCAAGGATACATCGACGTAGCCTGCGAGCTTGCTCAGCGGACGAATGTCACGATTTGCACCTATGGGGATATGGTCCGAGTTCCGGGGCGTGCGGGTAGTCTCGAACAGCAGCGAGCCCGCGGCGCCAATCTCAGGATCGTCTATTCCGCGCGGGATGCGGTTCGGATGGCCGAACAAGACCGTGATCGCGATATTGTTTTCCTGGCGGTGGGGTTTGAGACGACCGCGCCGGCGACGGCGGCTGCGGTTGATGAGGCCAACCGTAAAGGCTTGAAGAACTTCTTTGTTCTCATGGGGCACAAGTTGGTGATGCCCGCCATGTCCGCGCTGTTGTCAGCCGGCGATATCCCGCTCGACGGTTTTCTCTTGCCGGGGCACGTCAGCGTTGTGATCGGCGTTCGTGCCTATCAGCCGATCGTCGATGTTTACCACAAGCCCTGTGTTGTTGCCGGCTTCGAGCCGGAACAGATGTTGCTCGGGATTCTCCATCTGCTGGAGCAAAACCTCCGCGGCGAAGCAAAGCTTGACAATGTGTATCGCGTTGCCGTAACCGACGAAGGTAACGTTGCCGCGCTTCAGGCGATTGACAAGGTGCTTGAACCTGCCCCAGCCGTGTGGCGAGCCATGGGTTCAATTCCCGAGAGCGGTTTGGAGCTGCGAGCACCGTATCAGCGATTCGACGCATTGGCCCATTTCGGCTTGAAGATCGGGCCCGACTACGATCCGCCGGGATGCCGATGTGGCCAAGTCATTCAGGGCAAAGTGGAGCCGGCCGATTGCCCGTTGTTCGGTCACGAGTGCACGCCCGCCAAGCCCATCGGTCCATGTATGGTCAGTAGTGAAGGGACGTGTGCCGCGTGGTACAAATATGGTCGGATAATCCCGAACGCGCAAGGTAACAAGGAAACACAACTCAGATAGCGTGGTGTTCATGACAGCGAGAGACACATCCAACGAAGAACAGATCTTGATTTCACACGGCGGCGGGGGCGAAATGACACGCCGTCTGTTGGCCGAGCACATCGTTCCCCCATTGAACAATGAGCTGTTGGGTCCGCTGGATGACAGCGCCATCATGCCGATCGCCGCGGGCCGACTTGCATTTACGACGGACGCGTTTGTCGTGCAACCGCTTGCGTTTGCCGGTGGTGACATTGGACGACTAGCTGTTTGTGGAACCGTTAACGATTTAGCGGTCGCACCCGCGATCCCCAAAGCGCTGAGTTTAGCCCTGGTCATTGAAGAGGGTTTGCCGATCCGGGTTTTAGATACCATTGTGGAGTCGATCGCACGGACCGCCCGTGAAGCAGGAGTCGTGATTGCCACCGGCGACACCAAGGTGGTAGAGCACCGGCGGGGTGACGGCTTGATAATTACGACCGCCGGCATCGGCGAGATGCGTGACGGCGTGGAATTTGGCTTGGAGCGGATCGGCTCCGGCGACGTGGTGATTGTTTCGGGCCGCATTGCCGAGCACGGTTTGGCGGTCATGTCGGCCCGTGAAGGGTTGGCGTTTGATACCGAGTTGGAAAGTGATGTTGCCCCGCTCAACCACTTGATTGGCAGGTTGTTTGAAACAGGAGCGGATATCAAGTTTCTTCGCGATCCCACGCGCGGCGGATTAGCGGGCGTGTTGGCTGATTTGGCCGAGGATACCGGCTGCAGTATTGAATTGGATGAGGATGCTGTTCCGCTTTCGCCGGTGGCCCGCCACACCGCCGAGCTGCTCGGGTTGGACCCGCTGACGGTGGCCAATGAAGGTAAAGTGGTCATCGTTGTTGCCGAGCGTGACGCGGATCGTGTCCTGAAGGCATGCCATGCTGACCCGCTCGGCCAACATGCCGCGATCGTTGGACGCTTGACCGAAACCCAACCGCCTCTGGTAGAGCTACTCACACGAGCAGGCGGTCGTCGAATCGTCCAAAGGCCACATGGCGAGGAATTGCCGCGAATTTGTTGATCTTCTTTTTCCAGAAGAAGCGGGCAGGACCGTTCATGAGGGTTAGGTTGGCAAGAGGTCTGAGGGCGTTTGGATATGCATGAGATGGCTATCGCGATGCAACTCGTCGACCAGGTTGTGGCCGTGGCGGAGGCGCATCGGGTCAGAAGCGTCGAGGAAGTTGTGGTTGAAGCCGGCGCGATGCGGCAAATCGTCCCCGATGCGTTGGAACTCGCGTTTTCGGTTGTCGCGGAAGGTACCGTAGCCCAGGGGGCTCAGTTACGGCTCATCGAGGTGAAATCTGTCGCGCGATGTCGAAAGTGCGAATGCGAGTTCGCGCCAGAATTGGATAATTATGTTTGTCCGGAATGCGGCCAAGCCGACACACGGATCGTAGCGGGCAATGACATTATTTTGAAAACAGTGACGGGCAGCGAAGACGATGGGGGGAGATCATCATGAAGATCCAGGTCGTTGAGAACGTCTTGAAGGCCAACGATGCGATTGCATCAGCCAATCGACAGCGGTTAGATGCCGCGAACGTTTTAGCGATTAACCTGATGAGCGCACCGGGCAGTGGCAAAACGACCCTGCTCGAAAAGACGATTCCCGCAGTCGGAAACGATAGCCGTTGTGCTGTGCTGGTGGGTGATTTGCAGACCACACGCGATGCCGAGCGGCTGGGGCAGGTCGCCGTCGACACGGTCCAGATTAACACGGGTACGGGTTGCCATCTGTCCGCCGCTCAAGTGGCCGAGGGATTGAACGCCCTGGATTTGAATCGTCTCGCGATTCTTTTCATCGAAAATGTGGGCAACATGGTGTGTCCAGCCGCCTTCGAGCTCGGCGAGCATGTTAAGGTTGTATTATTGAGCATCGCGGAAGGCGATGACAAAGTCGCCAAATACCCGACGCTTTTTCAGCAAGCAGACGTCGTCTTGCTGACCAAGATCGATCTCAGCGAGATTCTCGAGTTCAATCATGACCGTGTTCGTGATGACCTTTCGCGCCTCAATACGCGAGCCCCACTGATTGAAATTTCCTCCAAGACCGGCCAAGGAATGGACCGATGGCTTGATTGGCTACGTGAGCAACAGCACCAGTAATCAAACACTATATCATCGTTCTTCTGATTTCTTGGGGTCGCGCAAGGACGCGCCGCGATTGACCGCATAGCGGCCAAAACGATCACGAATCGCGTCAAGCGTCTTATCCAATTGTCGGGTACGCGTCGAACGGTCCTGGTCAAACAGGGTCAATTGCTCGCCGCCCGTCTGTGTAAGCTGAGTTACGCCCATCCCAAGCAAACGGACCGCCATTGACGCTTGCCGACACCACGCCTCGAACAATTGCGCAGCAGTTTCCCAAAGCACATCGGTTTGATCTGTCGCCGAGGGAAGCGTCGTACGGCGCGTGATCGTCGTGAAATCATGGTAGCGAATCTTCAGCGTTACGGTGCGGGCGAGCAGATGCTGTCGGCGCAATCGACGAGCTACCTGGTCCGTTTGATCGAGCAGCACGCGACGGAGACAATCGCGATCGAGGATATCCACGGGAAACGTGATTTCGTGACTGATGCTTTTGGCTTCGTGATCGGGTGTGACACAACGATCGTCGATGCCGCGTACGAGCTGGTAGAATTGCGTTCCCGACTTGCCAAAATGCTTGCGCAGTTGTGATTCCGAGAGCTGGCGAGCCTCGGCGAAAGTATGAACCCCCATTGCTTCGAATTGAGCCTGCGTCGCCTTGCCCGCACCCCACAAACGCGAGATCGACAACGGGTCGAGAAAGGCTTGAACGTGATCGGGCTTCACGAGCGTCAACCCGTCCGGTTTCTCGAGGTCGCTGGCGAGTTTAGCCAAGAACAGGTTGGGCGCTACGCCGACGGAGGCCGTGAGTTGCGTTTCGGTCTTGATACAATGTTTCACTTCCCGTCCAATCGCTTCAGCCGAACCCAACAGTCGAATCGAGCCGGTCACGTCCAAAAACGCTTCATCAATGGACAGAGGCTCGACCAACGGCGTGAACTGCGCCAGGATCTCGAAAATATGGCGGGAAACCTCGACATAGCGTTCCATTCGTACCGGTACGACAATCGCATGAGGACACAGGCGAATAGCCTGAGCCATCGGCATTGCACTATGGCAACCGAAACGACGCGCTTCATAACTCGCCGTCGAAACGACGCCCCGTTCGTGCGGAAGGCCACCGACCAAGATGGGCTTACCCCGCAGCTCCGGCTGGTCCAACTGCTCCACCGCAGCAAAAAACTGGTCCATATCCGCGTGAAGGATGTAACGTTCAGCTCCCATGGTATATGATTCTAAACAAATGGCGACGGCGTCGCGATGGGGGATATCAGCCCCACTGGATAGGTTTTACGATGCACTGGCTGCATCAAATCTACCATAGCCGAGGTTCTCAACTTTGATGAGCACACCTGCCCCAAACACAATGCTAAACCACTTCACAGGTTTTCGCCGAACAATAATCGCGCTTGTGCTATTCGGTGTCTCTTTTGGTTACGTGGAAGCGGCCATCGTCGTCTATCTGCGGGCCATCTATGAGCCCATGCGTTACCGCGTCTATCCGGAGACTTCACAAGACGCGCTTTTTCCGTTGCTTCGCTTTGAGGACATCGAAGCCGAAGGGCCCGAGCACGTTCGCCGACTCGCGACCGAGGTTATTCGTGAAGCCGCTACACTCGTCATGCTCACCGGCATCGGGCTGGCGGTGGGGCGCACGTTTCTCCAATGGATCGCCGTCGTTATGATCAGCTTCGGCCTGTGGGATATCTTTTATTATGTCTTTCTCAAGTGGCTGATCAACTGGCCGGCGTCGCTGTTCACGTGGGACATTCTGTTCTTGTTGCCCGTTCCCTGGGTGGGCCCTGTCATTGCACCGTCACTGGTGGCGCTGTCGATGATTGTTGCCGGCGTCGTCATGCTCGCACGCGAGTCGGTCGGGCGACCGGTGCCGCTTGGCGTCATTCATTGGTGTACGATTGTACTTGGCGGCGTGTTGATCGTGGTTGCTTTCTGTTGGGATTGGCGAAACATCATCGCCGGCGGCGAACCCAATCCGTTCAATTGGTCGCTGTTTACCATTGGAGAGGTAGTGGGTGTGCTTGCGTTTCTTCACGCCATTTTTCGTGGCGGCAAATGGAATCAAGCCCATCGGTTCAATCGCTCGACCTGATTTCCGAAGACGACAAACAATACGCCGCGTCAAGAAAGGAGTTCTTATCGTGAGTGTCGCTAGAATCATGCTAACTGTCCTGGCAGCGTTACTTGCCCTGTCAAATTTTGGACGAGCGGAAACGGCTGCCGTTCGGCCTGTGCCGATCGTTTACTGTACCGATTTGCTTCATCCGCATAGCGACCCGGACGATCATTTTGATCTCGCCATGCTTTTTGCTATGCGTGAGTTCGAGGTAAAGGCCATTATGCTCGATCGCGGGGAAGCGCAGAAGAAACGCACCGGTCGTATTCCCTTGGAACAAATGTTTTATCTGACGGGACGCGAAGTACCTTACGCCACCGGGCTGAGCAAGAAACTCGAACGCCCGGACGACAAGGGACTCGAGCAACCGAAGAACGACCAAGCTGCGGTCGAACTTCTTCTTGCGACGTTGCGCCAATCCCCGGAACCGATGATTCTTTTTCTTACAGGTAGCGCCAGGGATACCTGTGCGGCTTTTAACCGTAACCCCGATCTGTTTCGGCAAAAAGTCTCGCGTCTCTACCTCAACATGGGAAGCCTTCGACGGCAGCGGACGGAATGGAATGTCCGTCTTGATCCGCAGGCGTATATCGGCCTGATGCAGTCAGGATTCCCGATTTATTGGTGTCCGTGTCAGCCCATGAAACAGAATCGCACGACGCATTGGACCTTCGATCACAAGGAGGTTTTGGAGGGTATCAACCCGAAACTTCTCAATTTCTTTATCTACGCGCTGCAGCGTTGTTCGCCCGACGAACTCGATCCCATGAAAGCGATAACGATGGATTTGCGTCCGTGGCGGCATCTGGTCATGGCGATGACACGTCATATGTGGTGTGTGTCGCCGTTGTTCCACGCAGCGGGTCGATCCATTTATCAGGTCGGCGATCAGTGGGTGGCAACCGTCTCCGCACCTCAGGGCAGCAGCAAAGCTGACATCTTCACTTTCGTTCCCGTTCGCACCACAACGAAGGAGATCGAAGGTAAAGTCGTGACCGAATGGACGGAAGAGACTTCGAACCCCAACATGCACGTCTACAAAGTCACCGATACCAAGAACCACGAACCGGCTCTGAAAAGTTGTCTGCGCGATTTGTTGCACCACTTTCCTATGGCGCAATGACCAGCGTCCAACAAAATCAAACGGTCAACCGTCCCTGTGCATTGGGGCGGTTGACCGTTGAGATATCACAGCGAATTGCGTTACCGGCCAACAGGCTTGACTCCGGTCTGCTTCGTCGGTTTCTTGGCGACGCAAGGAATACCGGGAACCTCGACGCCACGTTTCCGCAAGGATTGTGCAATGTTGGATTTGAAGTCTTCAGGCACCGTATCCAACGCACGCTGCAACGCTTCGATGGATTTCTGACCTGGAAGATGTTCAAGGCACATCCGAGCGTCTTCGCGGAATCCTCGGTTAGACAGTAACGTAGCGATCGCGTCAACTGATTCGTCGCCGGCAAGTTCAGAAAGCAACCACAAGGCTTCCAACCGCACAACCGGCGGCCAACTATCAGCCAACAGCCTGGTAAGTTCACCAATCGTCGGTTTTTTTTCGACATCTGCACCGGGTCGCCCCGCATGGTAGACCATCCGCCACAGCCCGCGTTTAGCAGCCAGAGCCACTTCCAGGTTGGCGTTCGTCATCAGTTGGGCAAGCGGCCTCACCGCAAGCGCCCCAACCTCACCAGCCCTTAACCAGGCACGCGTTCGCACGTTGTCATTGGGGTCCTTGATGTCTTGAATAAGCGCGCTCGTCGGGCAGCACGCCTTCTTTGCTTCTGCTGTGCTTACAATAGCACCCGCCGCGAACGCAGCAACCGTCGCTTGGTTTAGATTATTGGTAGGCATATCTGAATCCTCGATTCATTCAAGATGGATGGTTATCACAAGATCTTCCGTACAATCCCGTTTCCTACGTGTGATACGGATGTCGCTGTGGCCGACTCATCATCCGTTGCGCCTGTTCGTCGCCGACAATCTCTTGTTTGGCATGATCCCATTGCAGCTTTCGGCCCAACAGGTACGACAGATTGCCTAGAACACAAAGATTGGCCACGCCCACGCCAGCTTCGATATTCATAATCGTCTTCTTGCCGGTCTTGATGCCTTCAAACCAATCTTCCTTGTGGCCGGGGCTCTCGTACACCTTTTTTGACTCTTCAGAGGGCTCCCATTCCCGGATGCGTCGTTCCGCATAAGTACAGTTGTCGCCGCACCAGACGACCATGCGGTCTTTGTCGCCATGGTAGACAGCCCCGAATCCGTCACGTTTTATGGGCGGTTCATCCGGTCGTCGCTTTTCTTGCGGCACAGGCGAACCGGGTTGACACCACGTCATGACCCAATCAGGATTCTTGAACGTATACGTCACTGCCATCGTGGCAGCAGCGTCCCATCGACCTCGTGTCGGCGGAGATCCCGTTGCCTCAACGGTCACCGGGCCGGTCCCGTCGGCCCCCATCAAATACATGGCATTACTCATCACGTGGGCGCCTCGATCCCGAATTTGCCCGCCACCTGATTCCATTAACCAACGAAATTGCGTATGGCAACATTTCTTATTGTAAGGTCGCCACCGTAGCGGACCGACCCACAGATCCCAGTCGAGTGTCTTCGGAGGATCACTGTCCGGCACCGGGCTCGTATCGGTCGGGCTTTCAATGTGCCAACATGTCACCTTGTTCACTTGGCCAAGCATGCCGTTGGCCATATAACGATGGGCGGCATGCAACTCCGGCGTGGATCGGCCCTGCGAGCCGACCTGAACGGAAACGCCACTCCTCTTGGCCGCCGCTAACATAGCTTTGCCTTCTTCGATTGTGCAGCAAGCTGGCTTCTCCACATACACATGCTTGCCCGCTTCACAGCACTGAACCATCTGCACCGCATGCCAATGGTCGGGCGTTGCGATCAAGATAGCGTCGATATCCTTGCGTTCAAGTAGATAACGGTAGTCACGATAGACGTCGGCTTGCGGGCCGGCCACTTTGGACGCCTTGCCAAGTCGATGCTCGTCGCAATCACAGACAGCCGCAATGTTGACGATGCCCTTTTTTGCGAACTTCACAAAGTCGGCCAGATGAACCTTCCCGATATTGCCGTAACCGATCATGGCCACATTGAGGCGATCGTTGGCGCCTGGTTGGCCCGGCGCCGCCAGAACGTTCGAAGAAGCAATATGCGGAAAGCCGATGGCGGTTCCCGCAGCCACACCTGCCCCCTTCAGTAGCGTACGGCGTGGTACCTTCCGATCCTGCTTGCTCATTTTTAGCACCTTTCCAAATCATCGATCACACCCCGAACCACCTTCCGGTAAGTGGATCCATTAAATCCCTGACGAGGATGAATCATACTCGGCTTGGAATGGCCTGCAAAGATTTTCGACACGGGGACTTTGTTTTAGGGTCAACGGGCAAGAATCCGACTTGTACGCGACATGAAACTGGATTCCAGTAAAAAAAGTTCATCCGGGATTTCCGGGATAGCAGGTGCCGGGACCGAATTTGACAATACCGAATTTGACAATGTCGTGGTGCAGTACAGTATGGTACCCTGGCTAACGTGGCTCCGGCCTGGACGATCGTCGTATCCCTGGAAAGGACTTCACAAAATGACCTCATCCGATCGCCGCGACCGCTGCGCGGAAGCCCTACGCTGCAAAGGCAATCTCGGAGTGCCTTTCATACCTGCGATTTACGAACACAAGGCCTGGTTGATCCAAGATACGCCCTCGCGCGTGTGCCGTGATGTCGAGCTCCTCTATCGCGCCATCATGACTGAGTACGAACAGGTCGAACCCGACGCGCTCGTGATCGGCATGGATCTTTATAATGTCGAAGCCGAAGCTGCTGGGTGTACCGTCACCTTCTATGATGGTGATGATGTCAGCACCCCAGGCATTGCCCCGGGCGATCACGTGGTCCGGATCGGCGACGATGTAGCATCACGGTTTGTTCCCAACCCACTCACCGACGGACGCATGCCGATCAACATCGAGGTTGCCCGCCGCGTTGTACAAGCGTTGGGCGATCAAGTCTGGGTTCGAGGCGGACTGACGGGCCCATTTACACTGGCGGTCAACCTGATGGGCGCCACGGAGTTGTTTCTCGGTTTGATCGACCATCCAGAATTCATCCATGCGATACTCGCCTACGCTGCCCGCATCATCAAACAATATGGAGAGGCCTACGTTGACGTCGGGGCGGACGTCGTCATGTTCGATTCACAGGCTTCATCAGAATTGCTTTCACCACGCATGTATCACGAATTCGTCTTGCCCGTCACAAAAAAAATCGTGTCGCATTTTCAAAAATGCGGCCTTCGCGACATGCCATTGGTTATCGGTGGCAACAACACACCCATCTGCGAGGATCTCATCGCAACCGGTGCAAATAACCTGCTCTGCGATTTTAAAGACGACTGGCCCACCTGGCTTACAAAATGTCGCATCGCGGGCCGGGCTGTTCGCCGCAATCTGGACCCTCGTTTCATCCAGGACGCTACCCCCGATGTCATTTACGAGGCTGTCAAGCGAATGATTGCCGAAGCGGACGGCTATCCTGGTTTTATGGCCGGCACAGCCGTCGTACCTTTTGGGACGCGCACCGAGAATCTCATTGCCGTTCGGCAAGCGTGCCGTGAGGCGGGGTAATCGCACGGTCGTGGCCGCCTCGCCTACTTCTTCAAGGAGGATCTTTCGGGTTTGCCCGGTCAGTGGCACGAACCACTTGTTAGCTTCCAGCGTAACAATTCAAGATACCGAAGCGGTTCAATGGGGAGCGCAACATGAAAAATCAGAGCAACATGAAACGTCATCGTCCGCGATGGGGCAACGCCACTTGGCGAAGAACCGGTTGGCGACCTTCCGCGCAAAGACTGTGGCGTGCATGGGTTAAGCCATTCCTGTTAGTCATTCTGATGTTGGGCTCGGTGCGTTCCGTGGTGGCGGACTGGAACGATGTCCCTACCGGCTCCATGAAGCCAACCATTCTTGTCGGCGACCGAATTGTCGTGAACAAACTGGCGTATGATCTCAAAGTGCCATTCACGACGTGGCGTGTGGCCGAATGGGCTGACCCGCAACGTGGCGACATCATCGTTTGTTTTTCGCCTGCCAACGGCATCCGACTGGTGAAGCGCGTGATTGGCATACCGGGTGACCGACTTGCAATGAACAACAACCAACTTTACATCAATGGGGTCGCGGTTACGTACGAACCACTCGATACGGAGACGATCAACCAGATCCCGAAAACAGAGCAACCATCGCACCGCTTCGCGCTTGAGAAGCTGGGGGAGCGACCCCACGCACTGATGACCACGCCACAGCTTCGTGCCCTGCGATCTTTCGGACCGGTGACGCTCGGCAAAAACCAATATTTCGTCATGGGCGACAACCGGGACTGCAGCGCCGACTCGCGCGTCTTTGGCGTTGTACCCCGAGATCAGATTGTGGGGCGAGCATTTGCCGTGGCCATGTCGGTGGATCCCGAACGATGGTACCTGCCTCGCTGGGACCGTTTTTTCACGGGCCTGGATTGATGACCGACGCCGTTGCCGAGCCGAGTTCCTGCACCAGTTCACGCAAGAAGGGCTCCGCATCGGTAACCAAACCCACCGTCTGAAAGCTGCCGCGATCAGCCAGCTTGGTGACAACCGCAGGGGAAATATCCACACAGGCTGCCGCGACGCGGGCAGGTAACAAGTTCCCGGTCGCAATCGAATGCAAGGCCGTCGCAATCATCAAGCAAAAACCCGCATCCTGCACATATTCGCGCATCCGGTCCTGCGCCACCAATGCGTCGGTCATCACCTCCGGCAACGGGCCATCGTCGCGAATGGAACCCGCCAAAACAAGATTGACATGATGTTTGATACAGGCGTGCATGATGCCCGTTCGTAGCACGTTCGCCTCAACGGCCTCGCGCATCGAGCCGCATTTTCGGATTGTGTTGATGGCACGAAGGTGATGTTCATGACCCGCTTCCGCCGGAGTGGCCTTATCCATGTGCACCCCGAGTGACGTTCCGTACAGGGCTTGTTCGATATCGTGGGCCGCCAGTGCGTTGCCGGCAAAAAGGACTTGGACGTAGCCCATCTCGATCAATCGGACGACGTGTCGCACCGAACCCGTGTGGACGATCGCCGGCCCACCGACCAAAAGGATTGGCTTACCCGCCCGCTTAGCACTTCGCATGTGGCAAGCGATTTGATGAACCAAAACATTCTTGGGCTTTTCCGTCGAAACGTTGGAACGCATAAACTCAAACGCACCGGCCTCACGCGATCGCTCGAGCGGAATCACTTTCACGCCGCGATGACCGACAACGATCCGATCGCCCCGCTTGAGATGGCATACGGGCACGCATTCAAATCGGTTGCTTACCTCGTCGAAACGAATCCCGCAATCCATCTCCTGGTTCCGCACGTCAACCCAATCATCTTGCCAGCGGACGAGCGTTTGCTGATTCGTGGTCGAGTAGAAGCCGTCCGGAAAGACGCCGTCTTGTGTTGCCGCCACAAGGAGGACATCCTCTGCCGCACGGACAATCGCCCCATGCTTGGCAATGTGAGCGAGAATCTCACCTAGCTGGTCGCCATCGGGCGCCCAGACCTCGATCGTGGCCGAGCTCCGGTCACCCCGCGTCTGGCCAATCGTGACTTGCTTGAGCTTGTAGTCGCCGCCGAAGGCCAAAACCTCATCCAAGACTTTCGACAGAATCAGCGAATCAATGATATGACCCTCAATCTGAATCTCTTCCGAAATCATGGCATGTGACCTCCACCCGCGTCCCGACGATGTGCTCCGTTGCCTAGACACATTGTGACACAAACAGTAGCACCAAGGCGACAATCTGGTGCCGAGTCAGACATGTCGAGGTTTCAGCTCGGCTGTATAGATGTGACTTATGGTGGGGTCACATCAGCCAGAGACAGCGTCCTATATAACGTCTTTTTTGCGTAAGTTGCTGAAAAAAATGAACTTAAGCGTGTTTTCTTCGTCTGCTTGTATCGGTCTGACTACGAATGATGGGGTAAGAACAAGCGGCTAAAGAAACAAACCGGCACAATCAACCTTCGTCCAATAAGATTAGCGTTCCTCGCTTTTTACCGATGCTACAATGGGATATCGCCGATAATTCATTCCCGTAGGGAAGATGATGGATCGAACCATGAGCGGAGAGCCCTCTTCCAAGTAAACAAGGCCGTTTGTCGGTGGGGATGCCCCACGCCATGAACCTGTATTAATTAGAGAAGCATCATGAACCCAGTCCGTAGTTTTGTCGTCTTGCCAGCCTTGCCAGAAGCCCTCAAGCAAGTGCGCGAACTTGCGTACAACCTTTGGTGGACCTGGAATCCTGAGGCGATTGAGCTGTTTCGCCGGTTGGACCTCGATCTCTGGCGGGATCTGCGTCACAACCCCGTAGTCATGTTGTCCCGGCTTCGGCAGGAGCGGTTGGATCGTTTGAGCCGCGATCCCGCCTACATTGCCTATTTGGATCGCGTTCTCGAGTCGCTCGATGCGTATCTCAAGGCCCCGACATGGTTTGAACAAAACTACGGTCATGAGGGGGTCGGGACGATCGCCTATTTCTCGGCCGAATTTGGAATTCATGAGTGCTTGCCGATTTACTCCGGTGGGCTCGGGATTCTTGCCGGCGACCATCTCAAAAGCGCCAGCGATCTGGGCTTGCCGTTGGTCGGTGTCGGGTTGCTCTACCGACAAGGTTACTTTCACCAATATCTCACCAATGACGGCTACCAGTTTGAGGACTACCCGGATCTCAGCTTCTCCGATTTGCCGATCAAGCCGGTTCGCGATGAGAACGGTAAACAAGTCAGTATTACGCTTCAGTTGGGTGAACATTCCGTTGTCGTCAATATTTGCAAGGTCATGGTGGGACGCGTTGTTCTTTACCTGCTCGATACCAACGTGTCCGACAACCGGCCCGAGGATCGCGATATCACCGCTCGGCTTTACGGTGGCGACCATGAGATGCGGCTGCGACAAGAGATGGTGCTCGGAATCGGCGGCGTCAGGGCGTTGTCGGCGATGGGGATCGATCCAGCGGTTTGCCACATGAACGAAGGGCATTCCGCACTGCTCGCCATCGAGCGCATTCACCAACGCATGCAACGTGACGGACTGACGTTTGAACAGGCGCGAGAAGTTGTGGCGACAGGAACGGTTTTCACGACACATACGCCGGTCCCCGCAGGGATCGATCGTTTCACACCCAGTCTTGTCAACAAGTATCTTGGCTCCTACTGCCAGGCTTTGTCCATCAACGAGAGTACCCTCCTCGAACTTGGCCGAATGAACGTCAGCGACAAGACCGAACCGTTCTGTATGGCCGTGCTGGCACTGAGGCTTTCGTATCTCAGCAATGGCGTCAGCCAAATCCACGGCGACGTTTCGCGCAAGATGTTCAGTCCCGTCTATCCGGGTGTTCCCGTGAACGAGGTGCCCATCACCTCGATCACCAACGGCGTCCACATCCGTAGTTGGCTTTCGCGCGACGTCGCACACCTGTTCGATCAATACCTGGGACCCCAGTGGGCGGAGGATCCACTGAACGAGGCCATTTGGAATCGGGTGGACTTAATTCCCGACGCGGAATTATGGCGATCACACGAACGGCTCCGTGAACGCCTTGTCGGTTTCACGCGTCGGCGTGTGAAATCCCAGCTTATTGCCCGCGGTGCCCCTCCGACGGAAGTGGACGCCATCGACGAGATACTGGATCCCGAAGCACTAACGCTTGGTTTTGCGCGTCGATTTGCTTCATACAAGCGCGCGCACTTGCTGTTCCGTGACGAAGAGCGGCTCAAGCGAATTCTCTTGAATCCGCATCAATCCGTACAACTCGTCATTGCCGGTAAAGCTCACCCGAAAGACGAAGCCGGCAAGGAAATGATCAAACGGATTTTCCAGTTTGCCCGGCAACCGCAAATACGCAACCGCATCGTCTTCATTGAAGATTATGACATGACGGTTGCCCGCCTGCTCATCGAAGGTGTAGATGTCTGGGTCAACACGCCCACGAAACAGCATGAAGCCAGCGGGACCAGCGGCATGAAAGTGACGCCGAACGGCGTCATCAACATGTCCGTGCTCGATGGCTGGTGGCCCGAGGCTTACGACGGCACAAATGGGTGGGTCATTGGTGACCGACGCATGTACAGCAACCAGGACTACCAAGACTTCATGGAGTCCCAGTCGTTCTACAACCTGCTCGAGAAAGAAATCATTCCGATGTTCTATGATCGCGGTAGCGATGGCTTGCCCCGGCGGTGGATCGCAACCATGAAGGCGTCCATGCGAACCTGCTGCCCCGTGTTCAACACCAACCGCATGGTCCGCGAGTACACCGAACGGTTCTATCTGCCCGCCGCCCAGCGATGGCACAAGTTTGCCGGCGACGAATATCAGATCACCCGCGAGGTGGCAGCTTGGCGACACAAGGTTCGCCAGCGATGGGAAGAGGTCCGCATCGAATCCATCGACGCCCAGATTCCCGAGGAAGCAATTGTGGGTAACGAGTTACCCGTCACCGCACAAATTCGGCTCGGCTCGATCCAGGCGGACGAAGTATCCGTCGAACTCTACTATGGCCCCATCGATGCACGCGGAATGATTACCACCGGCAAGTCAACGCCGTTGACCTGTGAAGGTCACAACGGTTCGGATGAAACCTACCGCTATGTCGGTGCCATTCCCTGCGAGTACAGCGGCAAGTATGGCTATGCGCTACGTATCGTGCCGCACCACCCCGAGATGGCCTCCCGCTACAACGTCGGGCTCGTCCATTGGGGATAATCACCCAACAGGTGGACGACGAGTCATACGGGTAGCGCGTCCTTGCAAAACGAGCCTAACTTACTTTTATCGTGTGCCACCAATAACGATAGACCGCCTTCCGATAAACCGCGTGAGCGAACCGCCTAGTCTGAACAGCGGCAACGTTGCCTGACTGCACCGGTACACACCAGCAGAGCGTGGCCCGCGTGTTGACAGGTTCCGGGGGCAGATTATAATTGATTTTAAGATAGGTAAAGGTGATAGTACGCGCACGCCGTGGTCGGGACGTAAGTCCATGGCAGAGATTGTTTTAGGGAACGCCACCGGCCTCTAAGCCGGTCGTAGTCGAGCTGTGAAAACATTTCGTTGCGGGTTTAGGGTGGCGAATATGTCGTCCTGACGGGGCCATGAGGTTGTGGTAAATATACCGATCTCCATGGTTGCGGGTTGGGAGACAGTTGCCGCGGTTAGACCCAGATGGATGGCCAACGCGTCGGTCGAATAAATGAAGCACAGGGCCCTTTACTGCAGTAGAGATGGAAGCGTTTTGCCATTCAGCTAATCGATTTGTTGCCGGTTTTGTCGATATGCCGCCGATGAATTTTTTCACTGGCTGGATTTTTGTTGAAGACGGGTAGTTGTATTTCAGTGAGGGATCGAACACAATTCGGTTGCCTCAGCGACGGCAGGTAGGCCTAGCGAGGCGCGTGAGTCGCTTGAGAAGGGAAGAGAGTTGGTCATGTACCCAGATAGAGCGGGTATATGTTTTCGAGCTTGGAGACGAAGGTGTGAACGTCAGCCGCAATAGTGTTGGGGAGCATGCTGGTGCCGTGTAACCGGCACGAGCATGGGATCACTGTCGCCCAGAGCGGCAGGTTGGTCAGGCGGCGGGAGCCCTGCGAATCCGAGAACCCACGAAAACCGGTGGGTTCGGGCGGATGGCATGGCATCGTGTGGAGGTGCACGATGCGGTGAAGCGCAGGTTGATACCTTCGTTGTTTGCGCTGGCTAAGGTGTTGAACCAATCCGGCGGCTCGAAAAGTGGGTCCAACAAGTGTCCCACTTTTTTGTTTATTGCGAGCCTCGTGCCGGCCGTCACGGTGGGGGCGGCGCAACGAGGCAAGGCTTGATGTGATTTTAGCGGCCGCGGCCGCGGCAAACCGCGGGACAATTAAGCGAGCGATCATGACAAACGACGTGAGTGGTGCGTCACGCTCGTGGCAAAGAGGTAAGGCAGTATGAATACGGAATTGATTCGAATCGTCGATAGCATTTCACGCGACAAGAACATCGATAAGGACTCGGTGCTCTTGGATCTTGAGCAGGCCATGGTGTCGGCGGTTCGCAAAGCATATGGGCAGATGGACGACGTTCAGGTCAGCATCGACCGATTGACGGGTGACATTACCGCACAGCGGAATGGTGAACCGATCGAGATGCGCGAATTAGGCCGAATTGCCGCTCAGACCGCCAAGCAGGTGATGATCCAGAAGATTCGTGAGGCGGAACGCGGCAGTATTTTCGAGGAATTCAGCGAGCGAAAGGGTGCCGTGATTACGGGAAACATCAGCCGTTACGAAGGTGGCGCGCTGTTGGTCAACCTGGGCCGGGCGGAAGGGTTCTTGCCCAAGAGTGAGCAGATCCCAGGCGAAACCCAGCACCCGGGCGAGCGCATTCGTTGCATGATTCTTGATGTCCGCGAAGCACCCCGGCAGGTCAAGATTGTTCTAAGCCGATCGCACCCGGATTTCATTCGCCGACTGTTCGAGTTGGAAGTGCCTGAAGTGGCCGAGCGAATCATTGAAATCAAAGCCCTTGCGCGAGAGGCCGGCTACCGCACGAAGATTGCCGTCTCGTCGATTGACAGCAAGGTCGATGCGGTCGGGGCTTGCGTGGGTGTCCGAGGCAGTCGCATCAAGAACATCGTTTTCGAGCTTGGCGGTGAGAAGATCGACATTGTCCGGTGGAACGAATCGTCGCAGATCCTCATTGGCAATGCGTTGAAGCCGGCCGAAGTTGCTGAGACCGCGTTGTGTTTCGAATTGAACCGCGCCACCGTCGTTGTGCCGGAGGATCAGTTATCGCTGGCGATCGGGAAACGTGGCCAGAATGTTCGTTTGGCCGCCCGTTTGACAGGTTGGGATATCGATATCCTGACGCCTGCGGAATACAACAAGAATCTGGACGATCTGGAAACTGAGATGTCCAAGTTGGAATTTGTGGACAGCGAGAAGATCGAAAAGATGATGGCGATGGGGATTGTCTCGGTAGCAGACATTGAGGAGGTCGGAAGCGAATCGATTACCAATGTGCTTGGCCTGACCGAGGAGCAGGTGGGACAGGTTATTACAACCGCCAGCGAAGCAGCCAAGCGTATTGCCGAGGCGAAGGCGGCCGAAGCCGCAGCCAAAGCAAGCGCTGAAGCGACCGAGGTGAAGGCGGATGTGGCTGAGACGGCGGCGGAATCGGATGTGGCTGAGACGGCGGACGAATCGGTAACTGAGCCGGACGAGACGCAGCCATCAGATTCGGTACCTTCAGATTCGGTACCTTCAGATTTGATAACGTCAGATTCGATTGTATCAGAAAACGCAACCGCGCCGGAAACCTCGATAACACCGGAAGAGACACCGGAAGAGACACCGGAAGAGACACCGGAAGAGACACCGGAAGAGACACCGGAAGAGACAACTGTGGCGCCTCAGGCCGAGACCGGCGAAAGCGTGGAGGATCCTGAGAAGGGTACGGATGCGTAATCCGTGGCTCCAAAGCGGTCGGGCTTCGCGAACCGTTGCGAAAGCTGCCGCGAGAAACGTTGCAGGGGAAGGGACGCAAAGACGGCGAAGGCAATAGTGGCTTCGGGAGGACAACTTTGGCGGATAAACTTCGTGTCCACATACTGAGCAAAGAGCTGGGCGTGACCAGCAAGGCCATCCTCGCGAAATGCAAGGTCGAGGGGGTCGAAGGGATCACGAATCACATGTCGACCGTTTCGGCAGGCTTGGCGGAAACGATTCGCGAGTGGTTCAGCGAAGAGTCCGCAAAGACGTCGGTTGAAACGGCCGCCCCTGTGGACCTTGCCAAGGTCCGTATCAAGCGCTCGTCAGCCGGACGACGCAAAAAGCAGGCGATCACCAAGCAAGAGGATACAGAGGCCGCGGTCTCGTCCACCGCCGTTGCTGAGCCGGAACCGCAGGTTGAGCTTATTGAAACACCGGCACAGCCCGTAACCCCTTCACCAGCGGATGAAGAGGCGGCAACGGAAGCACCACCGGCTGTTGAAAAGGAAACTTCACAAGAGGTGGTTACCGCAGCCGAAGAGCCCGTCGCCACGCCCGAGCTGACCCCATCGATTACCATCGAAGAAAAAGGTGAGCCGACAGTCGAGGCTGCGCCACCCGAGCCTGTAGAGCTTGCGCCGGCAGCCGAGGCACCCAAGCCGAAAGCTCCCCAAAAGCCGGTTAAGCCCGCTGGGCCTCAAAACGTCCCCGCCCCGGCTCAGATGCGAGGACCTAAGGTGGTTGGCTTTGCCAAGCCCGATCCCATTCGCCCACCGGTTCCTCGCAGTACGGCCCGTCCGCCCAGGCAAAGTGCCGCGTCTGGTGAGCCAGGGACGGTCGATTTGCCCGGGCAGCGGCGAACTGGACGAGGAAAGGTGGGGGAGTCGCGCGAAGGGCTTGCGGGCAAGAAGTCGCGTCAGCGGCTCAACCCGCGTCGCTCCGGGCGTTCCTTAGTGGAGGTCGGGGAACGGTTGCGCGAATGGAACGATCGCGATCTCGTTGAGCGGCAAGAACGCATCGAAGCCGCCAGTGGTCGGGGTATCCATGCCCGGCGTGCACATGAACAAGCCTTGCAACCTGCCCCTACCGTGATTGCGCCGCGCAAAACCAAGGCACAGATCACCGAACCGATCATCGTGCACGAGCTTTGTGCCGCAACCGGGATCGGGATGATGCAGCTGATGCCCAAGATGCGACGAGACTTTGATCTCATGATCGCACGTAACACCGTTATCCCCACGGACATCGCTCAGGTGGCTATGTTGGATTTTGGCGTAGAGCTTGAAGTCGTGAAACCGAAAACCGGCCTTAATCTGGTGGAGGACGAGTTTGCCGCTTCCAAGCGAAAAAATCTGAAACCGCGTCCACCCGTGGTGACCATGCTCGGGCACGTCGATCACGGCAAGACAAGCTTGCTGGATGCGATCCGCAGGACATCGGTCGTCTCAGGCGAAGCTGGCGGCATTACTCAGCACATCGGGGCCTATCACGTGGATCGAGGCGATCTCTCGGTGACCTTCCTCGATACACCGGGTCACGAAGCGTTTACGGCCATGCGCGCCCGGGGCGCCAACATGACCGACGTGGTTGTGTTGGTTGTCGCGGCTGATGACGGCGTCATGCCCCAGACGATCGAAGCGATCAATCACGCCAAGGCGGCCGAGGTGATGATTGTGGTCGCGCTCAACAAAATTGATCTGCCCGGCGTTGACCTGAACAAGGTCTATGGGCAGTTGGCCGAGCATGGTTTGGCGCCGACCGAGTGGGGTGGCGAAACCGATGTCGTCAAAACCTCCGCCTCATCCGGCGAAGGAATCGAGGAATTAATCACGCACTTGGCGACGCTTACCGAGATCCTGGATCTCAAAGCCGATCCCACAGTGCTGGCGATGGGGACCGTGGTCGAGGCACAGATGCAGACAGGTGTGGGGCCGGTCGCGCGGGTACTGGTGCGCGAAGGCACGCTCAAGACGGGCGATTTCTTACTGTGTGGTCCGGGTGCTGGACGGGTGCGAATGATTCGTGACGATCGCGGTAAACCCGTCAAGAAAGCGCTGCCCGGGATGCCCGTTGAGGTAGCAGGCTTGGATGAAGTTCCAAGTGCGGGTGACCATTTCTACTGCCTCAAGCAATTGCAACGGGCCAAGGCGGTCGCCGCCGAGGTCAAGGACTTACGTCGACAGGCGAGTCTCGGACAAGTGCGCAAGGCCCAGACACTCGAAGATCTTTTCCGACAACGCGAAGCCGGCGCTTTGCCTGAACTTAACCTGATCCTGCGGGCGGATGTCCAGGGTTCGATCGACGCGATCATGAAATCACTGAACGACATCCCAAGCGACCAGGTAAAGCTGCATGTTTTGCATACCGGTCTGGGTACTGTAAGCGAAAGCGACGTGGTATTGGCTGAAGCAAGCGGCGCTTTGGTGGTCGGGTTTAACGTTGCCGGCGACGCGAGCACACAACGTAAAGCGGAAAACGCCGGGGTCGATATTAGGCTCTACCGCGTGATCTACGATTTGATCGACGACATTCGCAAGGCCTTGGAGGGGCTATTGAGTCCCGATCAGACCGAGGAAGCCCGCGGTAAGGCCGAAGTACGCGAAATCTTCCATGTGTCCAAGGTGGGGGTGATCGCTGGGTGTATTGTCGGCGAGGGGACCATCGTCAGGACGCACTCGGTTCGGGTTGTACGAGATGGGACGATTATTCTTCCCACAGAAAGCGATGTGAAGAACAAACGGCACCGGGCCATCGCATCTCTGCGCCGATTCAAAGATGACGCGAAAGAGGTTCGCGCTGGGATGGAATGCGGTATCCGCATCGAAGGGTTCGATGACGTCAAGCCGGGTGACATCATTGAAGCATACGAGGTGGTCGAAAAAGCCCGCACGCTTTAGAATCGTGCGCCCAGGACTTGTTTGAGTTTGATGCGCCTGTGTCCGACCCGCAAAACGCTTGACGGACATAAAAAGGTACTTCGCCCGAGAAAGAGCTATCGGCGATTGCGGATAAGTCTGTTGTTGACGGCCCGATGAGGCGAGAGTGGTGTGGGCTAGACGCGTTGGCAGGTGTCGATCGAATGATGATCGGAACGCTTAGTCTGAAGCTGGCAGTTTTTGAAGCGACGTCACTTAAGGACAAGCGGCGGGTCATCAAGAGCCTGAAGGAACGGCTGAGCGCACGGTTCAATGTTTCGGTTGCCGAGGTGGGTTCGCTGGACCATCGCCAGCAAGCAGAGTTGGGAGTCGCTTTGGTCGGCAACGAAAGGCAATACGTGGAGAGCTGCCTGGATAAAATCGTCGATTACGTCCGACGCGATCCATCGGCAGCCCTTGTCGATTACGAAGTGGAGATTTTTTGACGGGTTGGGCTCGCGGCGGGCATCGGCTTCTGCTGAGAGCGGAGCGACGGTCCACCTCTGCGGGGAGGCTCAGCCAAGAAGAGATCTGAGCGTCTTTATGAAGTCTTTTCGGCCAGAACGTGTGGCCAGCGTTGTACGAGCGGTTGTGAGTGATGCGATCACGAACCGGTTGAATGATCCGCGCATTGCGCCCATGTCGAGCGTGACGCGCGTACAAGTCAGCGGCGATCTGGAACACGTCAAGGTCTTCGTCAGTGTCATGGGTGACCCGTCCGCTCAACGGCGGACGATCGCAGGTCTCCAATCCGCTCAGGGGCATGTCCAGAGGCTCGTCGCTCGCAAATTACCGCTACGCACATGTCCACGCCTCAGCTTTCATTTGGACGAATCCATCAAGAAGGGCCAGGAAACCATCCGTCTCATCGAAGAGACGCTTGCTCATGATGGTATGGCCCAGACGGACAACCACGTCGAGTACCCTACCGCGCCGGAAAACGACAGACAGTCCATCAATGGGACTCACCAACCTGATCTTGTCGAGGAACCCGCGGAGAGCGAATTCGACCAGTTATCGGGAGACGTTGCATGAAGGGCGGTAGTGAGTACGCCAAGCGCGTCAAAAAGCTTTATCACCAATGGGTCCGCCAGTTTGGAAAGCCGGCGCCAGCCGAAATCACCGACCCCATCGAACAGATCGTTATTGGCATCCTTGCCATTTGTACGTCGTTGACCAAGGCTGTGGCGGCGTACCAAAAAATGCGTCAACACATGGTTGACCTCAACGAGTTACGGGTGACGCCGCCGCCGGAATTGGCGAAGCTGATCGGAAACGCCGTACCGCTTGCCGCGGAAAAGGCTCAGCGGATCGTCAATGCCCTCAATGACGTTCGACGTCGACAAGATGCGTTGGATCTCTCGTTTCTCAAGCAACGAGGCCGACGGGAGGCGAGGGAATACTTGGAGTCACTGGAGGGCGTCGATCGGTCGGCAGCGGCATCCGTCGTTCTTTACAGCCTCGGGGGTCATGCGATTCCCCTCGACGACCTCACCCTGTATGTCCTCCGCAAGGAGGAGCTGGTCGCGCCGACGGCCGACCTGGCCGAGGCCCAGAGTTTTCTCGAGCGGCATGTCCACGCCGCCGACGCCCAAGTGTTTGTCGGGCTCATGGGGCGATATGTGACGAGCCGAGTGCCGCGCGGCATTTCGATGGAGCGGATCGGGGAGTTGTTGAGCCCGCCGCCGCCGCCCGAAGCGAAACCCAAGGAACAAAAGCGTACAAAAACAAAAGCAAAGGCGGCAGCAACGCCGGCGTCAGCCAAGCCGCCCGCCAAGAAGGCAAAAGCCGCCCAAGCGGCGCCTCGAAAGAAAAAACCCAAGACCAAGCCGGCAACCAAGAAGTCAGCAACCAAGAAGCCGGCAACCAAGAGATCGGTAACGAAAGCGTCCGCAACCAAGGCATCGCGCACGAAAGGTGCCAAGGCAAAACGCGTCGCAAAGAAGTCGGTCAAGAAAGCAAAAAAGAAGACAAAAAAGAAGGCCAAGTCCGCCTAATCGTCACACCTGGCCGTCGGGTGAATGTTGATCGACCGACGGTTCGGAAAAAGGCTTTCGCTTGCGATACGGATTCGCGACATCGCGGTAGGAGAACATCTGGGTGAATGAGCAGCGCGTCCTAAAGATCGGGATTCCCAAAGGCAGCTTGGCGGAGTCCACTGTCGATCTGTTTGCCCGAGCAGGGTTCCAGCTGAACCTTTCTTCACGGGGTTATTATCCGTCGATTGATGACCCTGGAATCAGTTGTGTCATGTTTCGTGCCCAGGAAATGAGTCGGTATGTCGAGGATGGCGTTCTCGACGCAGGTTTGACGGGCCACGATTGGATTTGCGAAAACAACAGCGATGTGCACGAGGTCTGTGAGCTGATTTACTCCAAGGCGACCGCTCGGCCGGCCCGTTGGGTCTTGGCGGTTCCCAACGAGTCCAAAGCCCAGAAGGCAGAAGACTTGGAAGGCGGGATCATCGCGACGGAGCTGGTCAACGTGACCTCTCAGTATTTCGAACGACGGGGCATCAAGGTCAAAATCGAATTCAGCTGGGGTGCGACGGAAGTCAAAGCGCGATTGCTTGACGGGATCGTCGACGTGACGGAAACCGGGTCCTCACTTCGTGCCAACAATCTCCGGATCATCGACCAGGTCTTGACTTCCACCACACGTTTTGTGGCCAACAAACAAGCCTACGCGGAGCCATGGAAACGCGAGAAAATCGACTCGGTTGCACTCCTGCTACGCGGTGCCATCGAAGCCCGCGCCAAAGTAGGTCTCAAGCTCAACGTGGCCCGAAACAATCTGGACAAGGTTTTTTCCCTATTGCCGGCAGAACTCTCGCCCACCGTTTCCTCGCTGGCGGACGACCAATATGTCGCGATCGAAGTGATTCTCGAAGCGACGATAGAGCGGGCGATTGTGCCGCAACTTCAGAAAGCCGGCGCTTCGGGAATCATCGTGTACCCGCTGAACAAGGTAATCCCGTAACTCAGCATCACGGGCCAACAACCATCGATCGTCAATCGCCATGAACATGAAACCCCATCATCGCGTGCGCCTGACGGCCAGAGCCCTTTCGCCCCTATGGCTTATGATGGGTCTGGCCCCGCTGCTGGTTGGGTGGGTTGGCTGCGCGATCCCAGGCCAAGCGGTCCGTGCCGAGTGGGCCGCCCAGGACGTAAAGCTTTTTGGCCCGTTACAGCTACCCGCCCGTTTCGACCGACAGCGGGCCGAGATGCCCTTGAATCAGATCCCGGACGATCCTGCCGTACCGTCCAAGGAGGCTGAGCCAGCACCATTCGCGGAACTCCCGCGTCAAGCCATCCGTCACATCGAATCAGCACGTGAGCTTTTCGTTGCGCAACGTTACAGCAAAGCGATGACCGAGCTGGAGAAAGCCCTTCGCTATAACGCCAGCAACGCCGAGACCCATCGTATGTTAGCGATGGCTTGCCTTTTGTCGGGCAACACAAATCGGGCCGAACTCCATGCCGAGCGTACGCTCGTGGTCAAGCCGGACGATCCGGTAGGCCATTACGTGTTGGCTCGGTTGGCTGACAAGATCCCCGACAGCGAGCGAGCCCTTCGGGAATATCGCATGGCACTGAAATGCGAACCCGGCCCGGACGATGCACCGTACACGTTGATGACGCGGTATTACCTAGGGGTTTTGCTCGATCAGGAGGGGTACTATCGTGCCGCCGTCCACCAATTAAAGACCTTCGAGGTCGACTTTGAACGCCTCAGCGACGAGGCCAAGAAGCATCCCGAGCTGGCCATGATCCTACGCGTTCAGCGGGCCACTATCCCCCTGCGGATCGCCCGCGGTTATGCGTTTCTAGGTGACTACAGCGCCGCGGCGGATGCCATGGCAAACGCCGCCGCCGTTTCTCCGGACGATACCGATCTTCGTCGCGACCTCGTCGCCATGTTGGCACGGGCTCACCGGTTTGATGATGCGGTGGCTGCCGCTAGAACGTTCGTAGCCGATAGCAACAACGCCACCGATGCCATCCAGCTCCTGTTGGCGGTGTGCCGCTTCAGCGGTCGCGAGGCACAAGCCGTCGCTTTCATGAAGGACCTCGTTGCCGACCGACCCGATGACGTCAACCTCGCGTTGCTCTATACCGACGCTTTGTTTTCCGCCGGCCGTTTCGCTCAAGCCGCCGACTATCTCAATGACTTGATCGAGCGGAACCCGGATGTGCCGGAGGTACGATGGAAGCTTGTGGCGATTTACCGTAGCCGCCATGATTGGCGTGCCTGGTTGAAGGTCTTGGCCCATGAGTTGTCGGTACACCCCTTCGAGGTCAAGCGGGCGGATGAAGAGTTGGCCAGCTTACCTGAACCCATCGCGCAACGAATGGTTCAAGCCGCCGTTGATCCAGACGCGACGAAACGCGTCATGATTCCCACGTTGCGGACAGACCGGGCGATGGCAGCGCTCGATTACTGTCTCGCTCGACTTTGCGATCGTCTCGGACGCATCGAGGAAGCGAGGGCTCTTTTCGAGCGATCGTTGCAGCGGGTGCCCGGCTTCGAGCCAGCCACACTCGGTGCGGCGGAGCTGTACGTGCAGCGGTGTCGATGGCGCGACGCTAGCGAAGTCATCAAGGCCGCGGATATTTCGGATCCGCACTTGGCCCAAGCGTTGAAGCGGCTGTTGGGCCAATGTTACGACGGGCTCGACCAAGTCGACGAAGCCATTGCCCACTACCAAGAAGCACTTCAATTGGACAAAACCGACATCGAAACAATGATGTTGCTCGGCCGTTTGTATGATCGCATGGGCTTCACCAAGCAGGCCGAAGCCCAGTATCGTGCGGTGATTGCGATTCGGGACGATCATGTCGAAGCGCGCGAAACGCTCGTCCGCTCCTTGTGGAGGCGGTGGCGCGAGCAGGGGGGGTTGCGTCGGCTGTTCAACGAGCTATCGGATTTCCAGAAAATAACCCCCGATGATCCCGCCACCGTACGCGCCTACGCCCTCGTTCGCTGCCTCGTCGTCCAGCCGCCGGATTACGACACCTACGCGGATACGCTCAGTAAAATTCTTGAAAGTTATCCCGGCGACCTGCGAACCCGCCAGGAGTTGGCGACAACAAGGTTTGTTTTGGGAGATTATGACAAAGCCGAAGCCCAAGTGGCTGAGGTGTTGCAGCATGATCCCTGCTCCGCCGAGGCGAACGAGCTGAAGGCACTTATTTTTATGAAGCGGCTGGATTTGCCGGCCGCGATCGAACAGCTCGAGAAGGTATTGACCTTGTACCCCAATCGTGAAGGGCTGATGAACAAGCTGGTGGAGATCCGGCTTGTCGAACACGATACGGACGCTGCCATCGAGCTCTGGAAACATCTACTATCACTCAAATACGCCGAAGCACGTCATCCCGCGTATCGCAAAAGACTCATCATGACCTATGTGCATGCGAAGCGCTTCGACGAAGCGTACACCACCGCCCAGCGATGGCTCAACGAAGCGGACGTTGATACGCTTGACGAGGCCCGCAGACGGGTGTTGTTCGTCGATGCCGCAGCAGACGAGAACGACCGCTATATCACGCGTTGTCATCAATGGCTTGAGGCCGATCCGAAGAGTCCATTGTTGCGCAGTTGGCTTGTCGGCACACAAGGGCTCGGCGGTGGATTGCCCGGCGCACCGACCGGTCTTGTGCGAGCGGAATGGTTTGATGAAGCCATCGCGTTGACGGTCCAATGGCTTGCTGAATCAAAAAACGAAAACGATGTCGCCAGCGAATCAGCCGCGACGAACCTTCTGCTCAATGTGTTACAGGCCGCCAAACGTTACGATGAGGCGATCGAGCTGACGCGCAGCCTCCTGGCAACCGACGGCAATGTCGAGGAACGCGCCGAGTATTTTGATAGCTTGAGACAGCTTTACGTGCTCGCGGATCGGTATGACGACGCACTCGAGGTGGTGCAACGATGGACCGAGGAAGAGCAAAAGTCCGCTCGGTCGCCGTCCGTGTTTCAGCTCAAAAGCCTGCTCATCGACACTCTCGCCGCGTCCCAACGTTACGAAGATGTTGTCAGTCACATCAACGAACTGATTGAAGAGGCGGACCGCAACCAGGCCAAAGCGATAGCCCGATTGGCGGAAGAAAAGGATACCCAACGGCAAGCCCAGCTACGGTTCTATAGCGGACAGAATCGTCGCATCAAAGGCCACCTCCTGCGGCAATTGTCATCGATCTATCAACGGCAAGGTCGGCACAGCCTCGCGGAGGATCGGATGCGTGAAGCCTATGAGATACTGCCGACCGATGCGGGCGTGAACAACGATTTGGGATACATGCTGGCCGACGCAGGCAAGGAACTGGATGAGGCGGAGCGTATGATCCGCTTGGCGGTTAGTGAGGTCCTTTGGGACGGTTACGGTCTCGATCCAGCCCAGCCGGCATACATGGATAGTCTTGGTTGGGTGTTTTATCAGAAAGGCCAGCTTGAGGAGGCCTGGTTCTGGCTGAGCCGGGCGGCTGATTTGCGGGATGGCCAGGATCCCGTGATTTTTGACCACCTCGGAGACGTTCAGTGGCGACGGGGACAAAAGAAAGACGCCGTCAAATGCTGGGCTCGCGCGATGGAAATTCATGATCAGCGGGTGGTGCAAGGCGAGGCAATCCTCGATGACGAGGTGGCCGATCGAGTCAAGAGCAAATGGACGGCTACCAAGCAGGGGCAAGAGCCCGATGTCGCAGCCATGGGGTCTTCGAGCAAAGAATCCCCCTAGCGCTTAAGATAGAGTATCAGCAAACTCGAACTCGGGGGGAAACGAGTGCCCCCGAACCGCAGAACGAAGGTAAAGAGGTAACCACCCCGCAAGACGGATGTAGGAGACGAGTGATGGCAGGTCATTCCCATTGGGCACGGATTAAACGAAAAAAAGGCGTGACCGATTCACGTCGCGGTGCGTTGTGGAGCAAGCTGTCCCGCGCAGTCATTGTGGCAGCTCGTAGCGGCGGACCCAAACCGGACGAAAACTTGGCCCTACGCTACGCAATCGACAAAGCCAAACAGGCCAACATGCCCAAAGACACGATCGAGAATGCCATCAAAAAGAGGGCAGGCGGCGGCGACACCGCCCGATACGAGACCGTGTATTACGAAGGCTACGGTTCCGGCGGCGTGGCCATGTTGTGTGAAGCCCTCACCGACAATCGCAATCGAACCGCTCCCGAGATTCACAAGCTCTTCGAGCGTCATGGCGGCAACATCGGCGCACCCGGCTGCGTCCAATGGATGTTCACCAGCAAAGGACAGGTCACCATTCCGCTTTCGGCTGCCGACGAAGACCGCGTGGCTGAGATCGCGCTCGAAGCCGGCGCCGACGATTACAAACAGTCCGAAGATGTGTGGGAAATTACCTGTGAGCCCACCGCCTTTGAACCCCTCCGGCAAGCCCTGGCCGAAGCCGAGATCGAAGTCCAGTCCGCCGAGCTGGCCATGATACCGGCGAACGTGGTCACCGTTGACACCAAAAATGGCCGAAAAGTACTCAATCTCATGGAATCACTTGAAGAGCACGACGACGTACAGAACGTCTATTCCAACTTCGACATTCCCGACGACGTCATGGCCGAAATCGGTTCTTGAGTTGCAGCTTGGTGTTGGTGTACAGTCCCGTAACCGCGAGACGTACACGAACCGAGCGGGTGTGCGCATAAGAAAACGGGCAGCAATCGCCACCCGTTCGAGAATCCATCAAATCAAATACCGAACCGCGCGAACGACGTTACACCAGCGCGACCGGCGTTAGAGAATCAGCCCTTGCTCACCAGCGCATTGTATTGCCGCTGAAGCTTGGCTTTCTTTCGGCTCGCGGTGTTCTTATGGATCGTGCCCTTGGCCGCGACCTTGTCCACCGTCTTGATTACCTGTCGAAGGGCTTCAGCCGACTTGGCGGCATCACCACTGCGCAGACTTTCACGAAACGAGCGAGTGCTCAACCGAATCTGTGTCTTACGGGCTCGGTTACGGGCACGCTGTTTGACGTTCTGACGAATCCGCTTCTTGGCGGAAAGCGAGTGAGCCACGAATCGTTCTCCTACAAACCTGTGTTGAGTTCAACAATCGACCACGGCACCCGCATAACAACGGCACGTGCCATAACGATCAACCGTCAGCCGACTTTCGCTGGGAGAAAACTCGCGTCGGCCCCATTGCATGAAAAATCACCCACCCCGCCCCTACTTTTCGTTCGAGATCTCGCGCTGCTCGCGGAGGCGGTCAACCCGTTTCCTAACATCTCCCTTACGGTAGTTGTAGTCCCATTGTATGAGCTGCCCGTAGATTTTCAAGGCTTCGTCCAGTTTGCCGTCGGACTCATAGGATCGCCCGAGCCAGTAGTGCAAATCCTTGCCCAGCTCGTCGTCGGGCGTCTCGTACCCGTCCAACGCTTCACGGAAGGTGTCGATGGCCTGGGCCGCATAATTCTTCTCGAAGAAACACCGGCCCACATACAGCGAGCACTGATTCCGGGTCTTCGGGTCGCTCCGGGCTTCCTGGAGGACAGGGATCGCGTCGTCGAATCGGCCAACCTTGAACAAACGCGTCCCGTACTGAAACCGGATTCGCAGGTCGGTCGGATAGTGCCTGGCTCGGTCCTTGAACACCGCCAATTCAAACTTCATCTTTTCCCGGTAGTGTTGCTTAGCCGCCTGGGCATCGCCTTGGGCTACGATCTGGCGGGCCTGACGATTCAGTTGCCGAATCCGGATATCGTCGGCGCGCATCTTGTACCGGTATTCGTTGGTCGCCTTGAAGGCTTTGACCAGAACGCCGATCGCCTTGTTTTCGTCTTTCTCCTGTTCCCGCCGGGTAAGCAGGTCCACTAGGGCATAGATGACCGGTTGGATGGTGGGTTCTGCTTCGTACTTCACTTGTGCCCGGGCGATCAGTTCATCCAGCCGTTCGTCCGATTGGTACGCCCGTTCTTTGTCGTGCAGCTCAGCCTGTGCCTCGCCGTCCTGAATCGAATCCTTGAACGAATCCGCGGAGGAGTACTTACCTTTAACAATGGTGAGTTTGCCCGCGACGTCGCGCAGCTCCGTGGAAAGCGCGAGGTCGTTCGGCTTCAGTTTCTGCAGCCGGCTTAGCGCCTCTACCGCTCGCTCATAAGCGGTAATCGCGACCAAAGGGTTGGTCTCGGTGAGTCGATCGCCAAGTTCCTCGTAAACTTCCCGCATAAGGATGAAACGGGCAGGGCTCGGCTTCGCCTCGCGTATCGCTGCTTCAGCAAGCATTTCGCCGACCCACATGGCCGCCGCAATATAGCCGCCTTTCGCCGCATTTTTGAACATCGCCTCCATATAGCCGACGTTCTTGGGATCCTTAGACAGAAGCATCTCAGCGTTTAGCATCGCCTTCTTGAGATCCTTGGCGTTTGTCTTGTATCGCATCCCGTCGGTGAAAGAGGCTTTCTTGCTGCCGCGAAACAGGGCCGCTGCTCGGCAAGGCTTGTGCCCTTCTTCAACCGCTTCAGGCCAATATTCCAAGCCGCTGATGTACACTTCGATCGCGTAGTCGTAGTTCTTTTTCTCCGCGAGTTCTTGGCCTCGCTCGAAGCACTTGCGGGCATTGGCAATATCAGCGTCCGTGAAGGTCGGCCACGCGGTTTGGCCGTTACCATTAGAAGTGTCTTTGTTCTTGGCCATAGGCTTCAGTAATTCCAGTGGTCGGTCCGCAGGCAAGCATTCTTAAGAGGACCATGCCATCAAGGCACGTCAGACGCCTTTCAAGCGGAAAATAAGGCCGTTTACAGAGGGGCGTTCGCGACGACACCTCGCTATGCTACAATGCATTCTCCCCGTTACGTAATCGTACCGGAAACCCCCCCTTTCGTACAACCGGCATCGCCTTCAGCACCGTGCAGGCCAAGTACAGACCGGACAGTGCCGTCCGAGCAACAACGTCTCATAATTGACTGATTCTAGCCTTCTATGTCACCTGGACGATACCTATACACAGAGGGGGTGGCCCTGCGACTCGCCAAGAGGGCATCTACCCCTATAATATTGACAGTGACTGTGATGATTGCGAAGACTCCATCCATCAAGATTCGTTTTTACCCCGACGCTTGTCTTCGCCAGAAGTGCGCACCGGTGGAGGTCTTCGACGGCGCGCTCGCCGATCTTGCAGCACGGATGTTGAAGCTCATGCATGCCGAGCGGGGCGTGGGCTTGGCCGGCCCGCAGGTCGGTGTATGTCGCCGGATCTTTGTCTGCAGTCCCACCGGTCAACCGGAAGACAACCGTGTCTACATCAATCCCGAACTCTACGACCTGACCGGCGCCGAGGAGAGCGAAGAAGGGTGCCTCTCCGTTCCCGAAGTCCGCGTCACGGTCCGCCGGGCCAAGCGATGCCGACTCAAAGCCTTTGACCTCACCGGCGAACCAATTGAGGAGGAAGGCACCGACTTGATCGCCCGAATTTGGCAACACGAAGCCGACCACCTCGAGGGCCGACTGATCGTCGATCGCATGAACGGCACCGATCAGATTGCCAACAAAAAACTCCTGACCCAACTCGAAGCCGACTACTGCAAGCGTACCGCCAAGTAAAGCCGACAATCGTCGGTCCCCGTTTTCCTAGCAGCAACCCAAAAAATTACCGCAACCCTCCCCAACGACGGTTGGCGGTTCTTTACGAATAACGTATTATAAAGGTGTCACCACGCACGTCGCCGTGGTTTTTCCACGGGTTGATCATCTTTGGCTGCAAGGATTCATGGTCGCTATTACGCAAAACATTCGCGGCTATCTGCAGAGCCTTTTCAGCTCCTCTGGATACAATCTGTTCGGGGTTGTTCTCGAGCTGCTTCTTATCGGGATCGTCGTCTATGCCGTTTTGCGGTTTCTGCACGGTACGCGGGGAGCCCGCCTCCTCCAGGGGTTGCTGATTCTGCTGATCGTAGGCCTGCTCTTCTTGAAGGTTCTTGTGGATCAGGCCGGTTTGGACCGAATCCAGCAGCTTTATCAGCCGTTGGCCTGGACCATCTTCCTGACCACCTTGATCGTGTTCCAGCCTGAACTTCGCCGCGGCCTCATGCGGATCGGTGAGACCCGTTGGCGAAGACAGCGGGCGTCAGATATCGATCGGGTCGCTCGTCCCATTGCCACCGCCTGCGCGCAGCTCTCCAAGAACAAGATTGGTGCCCTCATCGCCATCGAACGCGATATTGGCCTGGGCGGGCTCACCGACGAAGGCGTCAAGCTGGATGCCCGATTGTCAGCTGAGCTGCTGAACACCATCTTCTGGCCAGGGTCTGCCTTGCATGATCTCGGCGTCGTCATTCAGCGCCGACGAGTTGCCGCGGCCGGGTGCCAGTTCCCCATGGCCGACCCCGAGGGACTGGATCGCTCCGTCGGCAGTCGCCATCGTGCCGCCGTCGGGTTGAGTCTGGACTCCGATGCCGTCGTCGTCGTGGTCAGCGAAGAGACCGGTACCATCTCGGTTGCCTCGGGCGGTCGGCTCGTTCGCCACATCGCGCCCGACGAACTCCTCAACACCCTGCGACGGTATCTGATGAGTCGCAGTTCCGATCATGTGTCCGCCCAAGAGGGTTCTTCGTTGGCGGCCAAAAACGTGAACTCCTCAGGCAGCAAAACGCCGCAACCCGAATCCGTTTCACCGAGCGAGGAAATCCCAACCGGCAAGGCCGATTCGACGGATGACCCGAAAACGAGACCACCCGAGCAACAAGAGACTGAGGCCGCTTCCCGATGAGAACGCAGGTAAAGCTTATTCTGGCAACCCTTCCGCTGACGGCCCTCATCTGGATCTACGCCGACCAGACCGGTCAGCAAAAACAGATGATCCGGATCAGCGTTCGTATCGACACCCCGCCCGACGTCGTCCCCAACGTCGAGGGGCACCTACCTGACGCAAGCGACACGCGATCGGTGCAGATCGAAGTCCGAGGCCCCAAAGCCGCCTTACGCAACCTGGGCGCGCCGAAAGGCGTACGAGGCACCTACTTCGAGGTGGCCATTCCCGCCAAGGACGATCCCGATCCGGGCAGCACCTACATGGTCGATATCTGGGCACCCATTGCCGAGGAACTTCGACAGCGAGAACTGGGCCTGCACCTTCGAAGCGTTGTCCCGCCGTCGATTTCCTACACCGTCGATCGCTACGAAGAGGTCGAGGTTGATGTCGTCCTCGATGCCGGATCGCTGACCAACGAATTGGAAGGGTCGGTCATGGTCCGCCCCAAATCCGTCAAAGCACGCGTGCTTCAAAGTGATTTGAGGGCTCTTTATTCAGGAGCCAATCAGCCCCTCCGCGTTCTCATCGAAGACGATCTACGCAGCCGCCTCAGCGACTCGAATCCCGTCTTTCACTTTGATGTACACCTCGGCTCCAAGTGGCAGCGCATCAATGCCGAGTTCAAACCGGACACGGTACAGGTGAACGGCCAATTCAAACGCGGCTACAAGGAAGAGGAGATTTCGCTGATTCCACTCCGTGTGCTGCTCCCGGGGGACTGGCCCTACGACCAGTACGACATTCAGTGGGTCGAAGAGGCCGACCGGATCCAGAAGATCACCGTCCGAATCCCCGGCGAGGTCCCCCGCGTTCCGACCGCCGCCGACGTGATCGCCTACGTTCGCGTCGATCTACCCCACGATACCTCCTTGGAGAATGGCACCCTCCAACCGCCCGGACCCGAATCAAGCGTCACCCCGCTCGACGTCCACTTCGTTTTCCCCGACCAAGAATTCAAAGACGTCCGCATCTCCAGCCCCCCCCGAACCGTCAAAGTCCGCATCACCAAACAAACCAACCCCGCCCAAACCCCCGGCTAGAAAAAAAGGGATTTCCCCCTTGCTTTGTTGCGCAATATGTATCGGCGGTCATATTACGAACACCACAGCGGGTGTGATTACGTAAATGCAACAGAAGGACCTCCTCGCCCTGCGGACGCGGGACGAGGAGGTCTGTTCGGGGTAGAAGAGTCTATGCAACTTTGGACTTGCGTCTCTTCTTGCATTTGATCGGGAACCTAAACGGTTCCCCATCGCGTCGTCTCATTAGCTTGCCGCTGATATAGTGGCGCACCTCGTACTTAGTTAGTCGTCCCTGAAAAATCAGCAAGCGGCTTTTTCAGGGGCGACGAAGTAAGATGGAAGCCAGATCAAATTTGATTTGCTCGAAGCGTGCAAGAAGAGGACATTCGGTCGAAACAGCGAGATGAATGTGTTATGAAAGTGGTTCGGTTTGAGGACGAAGTGGGCAGGATTTGTTGGGGTGAGATGCTCGATGAAGCTCGTGCCCGACTTATCCAGGGCGACCTTTTCAGTCGTTACGAGGTTACCACGGAAGCGATTGAAATCCATCGGTTACTAACGCCTGTCGAACCGGTCAGCATCATTGCCATCGGCCTCAACTACCGCCGACACGCTGAAGAGGCCGGCACGAAAATCCCGGACCATCCCGCCATCTTCGCGAAGCTGACGACATCCGTAACCGCGCCCAGCGATCCGATTCAGCTCCCTGCGGATGCGCCGGATGAGGTGGACTACGAAGGCGAGTTAGCGGTCGTGATTGGTAAGTCCGCTCGGAGGGTTGCCGAGGCAGAAGCCCTAAACTATGTCCTCGGCTACACCTGTGCGAACGATGTCTCCGCCCGTGATTGCCAGTTTCGTCGCGACGTTCAATGGACCCGGGCCAAAAGCTTCGACACGTTTTGCCCACTGGGTCCTTGCCTGGTCATGGACCCGGCAATCAATCCCAACGCCTTGGCGATTCGCACGGTGCTGAACGGACGTGTCATGCAGGACTCGAACACAGCCGACATGGTTTTTTCGGTGCCGAAGCTGATCAGTTACCTTTCGCACCAATTCACGCTACTGCCGGGTACGCTCATTCTTACGGGGACGCCTCAGGGGGTCGGCTACGCGCGTAAACCGCCCGTTTATCTTCGGCCTGGCGATACCGTCCAGGTCGAGATCGCGCGGATTGGTAAACTCTCCAATCCGGTTCAAACGGGGAGATGACGCACCCATTCTCCAGCATGGCCTGGTTCTCGGGCTTTTCTTGGTTTGTCATAAAAGAAAAGGTGCTACGTAGCCGATATAGGGTGCCGCTTTAATGGCATTCCGATTAGGCAGGTAGACGTGTGGTTCGTTCGGGTTGTGCTTGCTTGTCCTCGAGGTTGACGCGACCTACTATTTTACATCTGGGATCTAGTGGTGGTTGACGGTCGCGTGCTGCTGCTGGTGATGAGAAGGGTAGGCGAAAATGGTTCGTAAACACACCTTAATAACGTGCCCGGGTTCTGAGCCGAAACAAAGCATTTCATATCCGAATCGTGTCATGGCGAGGCGCGTCCTGAGCGAGAGGTAGAGGTAGGATAGATCAACCCAATCATGCCATTCGAATGCGTGCCGTAAAACCTGCGTTCGGCATTGTCTCCGGATCGAACGTAGGGGGAGGATATGATGGCCAGAAACATGCATGGTGGCGGAACCGGTCTTCTCACCTTGGACTTCAATGATATCGATGAGCCGGGCGCTTACGTGGCTCATGATACGGGGCTGCTTGTTCGCGTACCGAGTGATGGTGTTATTGCGGGAAGAAGTCCGGCGATTTCACTGTCCGGGAACGGCCCCGTGATCGTGTCGCGCATCAGCAACGACCCGTACATACCCGTGAGTAAGGCGAGATGTGTGGCCGCGAACCACGACTTGAGGGTGGGTTTTTGACGGAAGTCGCCGCAGGGCCTCTGGCTCGCGTATTCGTTCAGGTAACATTCGTTGTCGCGATTCAGCATGAGGAGGTGTTGTTCCAACATGTGACACTGTACCCAGTGAGTGAAGCGGGATGCTGCACTTGCCGGAAAGGAGAGTTCCATGCAAGAAACGACAACACAAGTACGTGATACTCAACACACACAGCGTGTTGCTTTCTCGGAACTGCATCGCCCGGGGACCTATGTGTGCAACGAAACAGGAACGCTGTTTCGTATACCCCAGGATGCACTGGTAAGTGGAAGAAGCCCGCTCATTGAGATCGTTTCCACGCAACCCACGATGATGACCAAACTCAGTGACGATCCCTGGCTTCCGATTAGCAAGGCTCGAGAGTTGGCCGCCGACTGCGATCTGTATATCAGCTTCTGACCGCGCGACGCGTCGGGTACGAACGCGTGTGATTACGAAACGGGCCGATGAAGTTTGGATGCGATCGCGGCTGGGGGTGAGACGCAAGGGCCTTTGGACCAAGAAGATCGTGTCAGATGGTCTTGTGTGGCTACCGCTTCACTCCTGCATGAACGGCGCGTGTAGGCGTGGCATTTTTACCTGCCGACGGATCGCGGTACGATGAAGGGGCCGCCAAGGCCAGGGGAAGTACCGAGGCAATCTATCCTGACATCACAAGTCGATCGGGACACCCGTAACGTGACGGTTTCAAGCAGGAGGCTTGTGCCCCTGATTAGTGCACAACGAACACGTGGACCCTACTGCAGTGGGGTGGCCGGGGGAATCCTGGAGGTCCGTCTCAGGAGGAGCCTGATGGTGATGCCATCCCGAGTTCACCGATTCAAGCGACGCAGCAGAGGGGGTAGGACGGCTGAACGGGTTGTGCCGACTGTTGGACGACCGAGACGAAGCGTGCCTCAAGTGGGAGTGCTAGGGTGTTTTTCTCAAGTTTTTTTCTCACGATCACTTGCTTCGGTCAAAGCATGGGTCATATTTGCATTGGCGACTTTTGCCCAGAGGCATCATCTGCCGTATTGGGTGGGCCAAGTCGGCGACATGGGCTGGAGGCTATCTACTTCTCAGGGAATGAGGACTTAGTGAAGGGCAACCGCCCAGAAGGGGTGTTGGTTGCGGCGATGAATGTTCGCGCAACTCGATCTCCAGCGGTGGTTGCGAGTCGTTGCGGGTAGGCACACTAAGCGGCGAGATGAGGGTTGATGTTGCCAACATAAGCATGGATAGGAGGCCGGTTTGGCGTCGTGGCCTATTGGCATGCGATCACGAAAGTGTGGCGTACGTGTCAACGAAAAAGCGGCATGAGCGTTTCGTCGTTTGATGGCGGAACCAGAGTTTACAAGGCGGGTCCCCTGTTTATGCCCGCTGCCCAAGTGTTGGGGGGCCGTCCCAGTGCGCGTAAAACGCGAAAAAGTTCTGGGACGAAACTCTAAGAAGGAGAAGCCGATATGAAATCCTTTGATGTCGTGGCAGCAGCATTGGTGATCGTGGGAGCCCTGAACTGGGGACTGGTTGGGGCGCTCAACTTCGACTTCGTGGCGATTCTATTCGGCGAAGGTGCGATCATCAGCAGGATTGTGTACGTGCTGGTGGGCATCGCGGGTATTTTCCAAATCGTGGAATGGCGGGCCATTCAACGACGTTGGGGCCACCAGCCACCCAGGCCGGCACCTTCGATGTAAGGATTACGTCTTGCTTACGCGTACAAGGCTTGCTTGCGATTCCAAGGCGGTTTCGAATCAAGCGTGGCTGCGGTGGTGACTGCGCGTTCGCCAGGCTCGCCAATCGTATCCAAAAAAGGGCCAGGAGGGCGTTACTGCATCGTTTTGTTGCAGGATTAAAAGGGAGGTTTTATTGCTATGCGGAGTGCGAGTGTCAAGAGTCCGCATCGTTCCTGCCCTAAGCTGCGTCGCTTCTGGTACGTGCCGGATCGGCAGTTGCAAACGAAGGATAGCCGAGCCCGAGCTTGCCGAATGGCGGAATGGGTTGCCACCGATCGCATCGGTTCTCCTCCCGAGGAGAAAGAGCTTTTTGTTGCTTTGCATACGTGTGCCTATTGGGCTTCGTGTGACGATGGCCATCGCGTATCCACTTCCACGCGTCGGGCCTGGGCGAAACGCTGGCATTTGTTTCGCGACTACATTGCCGAAGTGAATCTGGGCTTGGTGTATTGGGTGGCTTCACGATTTCGCTCGTCAAGTATTGACGACGACGATTTATTGAGTGAATCGCTTTTGGCACTCATTCGGGCGGTGGACCGCTACAATCCTCATCAGGGCTATCGATTCAGTACTTATGCCTGTAACTGCATTGCACGAGCCTGTATGCGTCGTGGACGACGTGAGCAGCTACGTCGCCAGCGTTTTCCGCTATCTTTCGATATTTCGCTCGAACGCCCGGTGACGGAGGCTCCGGCCGATGAGGCGGATCTGAACACGGCTTATCGTGTGGAAAGGTTGCAGCGGATCTTGAGTGACAACTTAGGGTACTTGACCGAATTGGAATCGCGGATCTTGTCCCAACGATTTCCGCCTCAGCAGCAGCGACGATTCACGTTCAAAGAAATTGGTAAAACCGTTGGATTGAGCAAGGAACGTATTCGCCAGATTCAAAACATGGCTTTGGGCAAGCTGCGCAATGCGTTGGAGGCGGATCCCTTACTGTAGTCGTGGGATTCGGTGTGACGGCATTTTTCTTAGTGTTAAATAGCCGATCGGGGGAAATTGTGTGCGAGCTGGACGACGCGGTCCTTATGATCGTAATAGGATAGATGTGGGACGTAAATGATGCGGGCCCGTCCCTTTCCAGGAGACGGGCCCACCGTTTTATACGAGAAAGATAAAAGGCGGCTGTTCGCCAACCCCTCTGTATGCGTATGACGCGCGAACGACTTAGCTTGCGTAGCCGATTAGCTTGGGTACGAGCTTCTTCTTCTGCTCAAGGATCCAGCGGTAATAATCAGCCCGTTTGAGTTTGGCGCCCGCTTCCTTATCGACAATGACAACCACGTCACGATGCAGCTGAAGCGCACTTGCGGTAACCTGTGACGTAATGGGTCCCTCGATGGCCTCCGCCATGATCTCAGCCTTGGCGGCACCGTTGGCGATGAGGATGATCTTCTTCGCTTCCAGGATGGTGCCCACGCCCATGGTGATGGCGAATTTCGGCACCTCCTCCATGCTGGTAAAGAAGCGCGCGTTGTCTTGGATGGTTTGTTCGGTGAGTGTTTTCAGTCGCGTTCGTGAACCGAGTGAAGAGCCGGGCTCATTGAACGCGATGTGTCCGTCGCCACCGATTCCAAGGATTTGGATGTCGATCCCGCCGGCATGTGTGATCTCGTTTTCATACCACTCACAGAACTCGAGTACCGATTCGGCATGTCCGTAGGGGACATGGATCTTGCCTTTGGGGATGTTGACGTGATTGAAAAGGTGTTCGTCCATGAAGTAGCGGTAGCTTTGCTCATGGGAGGGTGGTAGGCCGAGATACTCGTCGAGGTTGAACGTGGTTGCCTGTGAAAAATCCAGCCCCTCTTCGCGATGCAGTCGGATCAACTCCTTGTAGGTGCCGATCGGCGTGGAGCCGGTCGCCAACCCGAGGACGGAATTGGGTTTGCGAAGCAGTTGTTGCCGAATAATGGTTGCTGCTTGAACGCCCATCTGTTCGTAAGAATCAGCGATAATAATTTCCATGGTGGACTCCTGTCAGGGGAACGAACGATTCATGGAACACGGCCTTCGGTCATCCCGCTGACCGAGGTGTTCCTTGCGGCTCGTATAGTAACCGGTGCTCAACCGGCTTGGCCGTTGTGCGCAATGACGTCATACCTAGGGGCCGGGGGCTGTCGCAAAAAAGAGTCATAAGCCTCCCTTTTTCGCCACTCTTGCCAACCGCTTGGGCCGAGCATTATACTCCC
>Ga0180434_10000726_pt1 | contig 48370 bp, 33 predicted proteins | sample SS_ome_7_FD_132453 | JGI IMG/M metagenome (GOLD analysis project Ga0180434, IMG submission 132453) | Hypersaline lake sediment archaeal communities from the Salton Sea, California, USA - SS_1_D_2 metaG | ecosystem: Environmental > Aquatic > Non-marine Saline and Alkaline > Hypersaline >... | reverse complement strand
TCGGCTGCCAACACCAAGGACTTCCTTCTCACGGCGAAGGGTCCTTTGGTGAAGGGGTGGGGGAACGCGACGCCGGCCACCAAGGAAGACGTAGTCCTGTACGTCAACGGAGTCCCTGTTGAGGTCGATGTCGTCAACCCGTACTACGGAAAGATCTTCCCCACCATTCCGATCCCTCTGATGCCTCCGGGCACGATGGACGTGACGGTGGATTACATCTGGTTTCCGTCTCCCATCATGGCGATGGCGGGTTTGAACACGCTGGGTTTGGTGCTCAACAAGTTCGACTGCAAGCCGTTGTGCCCCACGGGAGGTAACTCGAGCGGTGTGGGACTGCCCGGCGGCGGTACGAATGGGATCGAGTTCTCACGTTTCCCGATGGGGATCGTTTTGGGCCCTGCGGGCCCGAACAGTCGCAAGCCACTTCTTCGAAGTCCGCGTTTTGTGGCGTTCCAGAAGCCGTACACGGCTTCTTTGAACAGTCCAACGACGCTGCTCTTGAACCGCAATCCGCACCAGGTTGCGTTGGAGAACGAGCAACGAGATCTCGAGGGTGTTGTGGTCTTCTATGAGGGTGACGTTGACCCCTCGGGAACGACACCTCCCTGGACAGAGGTCGGCGAGAACGAGTTCGTACTTCCGGACATCATCGACTTCAGCCCTGACCCGCCTTTGAACGTGAATGAGGAGCAGTTCGAGGGCGGTGTTTATCAGATTTTCAAGGAGACCAGCGGGCCTTTTGGGACAGGATCGGTTGCCTACTACACGCAGGCGATTGAGACAGATTACACGTCCTCGATCATCATCGTTGCGCGGTTCCAGGTTCCTCCTTCGGAAACTACGGACTCCACTACGACGCTTCCAGACCCAGACGGTGTCTTCACTGGAGTGGGTTTCGGTTGCCACACGAACAACCATCTCTACCTTGTCGGTTGTCTGGTCATCAACGACATCCAGCATGTTGGGATGTTGGTCGAGCCCGCGTTCCCTGAACTCGCGGAATCGTGGGAGCTCGCGTACCAAACCCCTGTTGAGATCCTGGACAGCACGTCCTTCTCGACGGCGTCGGATGCTCTTCCACAGCGTATTCGAGAGCGACTCATCGCCGACGACCTTGTTCGTTTTCAGATCTTCGACGGAACTCAGGCGGGCATCTACGAGGTCATCGAGATCGTCGATCAGACAGACGGCACGAGCACCGTCTCCATCGATCCAGACTCACCGTTCCCGGCTGATCCGCAGATTTTCGGCAACCGTGATTTCACGATCGTGTTCGAGGCACGATGGGACGGTGACGGTGATACCAACCGCCCCGTAACGTACCGGCTTGTCGTCAAGAACGACATCAAGCTGCTCCCTGATGGACTCGCGGAGCTTTTCGTTGGGAGCTCCTTCTCGGGGTCTTCGCTCACCCTCGAGGGTGCCCCTCCTTTCGCGATCCCCCCAGATGGTGTCCTGATGTACCCGACGGGTGAGGACGGAGAGGTCTTCTGGGGATCTCTGGATCGGCGTGCGAGCAACCTGAGCAACTGGCACTTCTTCCGGTACGGAGTGGACCCGGGGGTCACGACTCAGAACTTCCGACAGATTGTGGTCGCGGCAGAGATGAACGATCTGCCGGAAGACGACCCCAACAACATCTGGTTCCTAACTCAGGAATTCGGGTCTCGCATCATCGATTCAACTGGAGACCAGATTCTGCTGAAAGCCACCTCGGCCGACAACCAGGCAGGGGTTGAGGGTCAGGATCTCACGATCGGGTACGCACGCATCGAGCCTTTCTTGACGCGGCGTTTGGCGATCGATGTGGACACGACTTTCCAGATCGACAGCGGCGTTCTTGGGGGAGGTGACCTGCTCTACAGCGTGAAGGATGGGACACGAGAAGTTCGTCTCGGCACTCTCCTTTACGTCGAAAACGGGACCGAGCGTTCGCTCCTCAACCTTGAGAATCTTTCGCTCTCTGGACTCTTGCTTCCAGACCAGCAGGGGTGGCTCAAGACAGGTCAGCTCACGCTCGAACAGGTTCAAGGCCAACGCCTTCAGTTTACGCAGGTGGTTGGCGAGACCTTGCTCTACACGCTCGTCTTGCTTCAACCCCCCGCGACCTCTTTGGCTGGCGATGGTCGCATCTTCGAATCTCGTATCAAGGTGTCAAGCATTGGTGCTTTGGACCCTGTTGGAGACACGGGGATCTTCATCGGAACAGACGTAGGCCCCATCGGAGCAGCACGAGGTGTGGGGCTTCAACTTCGAGTCGCTGCCGGGGGTAACCCGGACCAGGTTTCTTTGTTCTCTCTCGAGACAGGCATCGAAGTTGTCGCGTTCGATGTGGCTTGGAATGACGGAGAGCTCCACACGTATCGCGTCATCGCAGACACAGACGTGGACGTTGTCTCCGTGATCGTGGATGACGTGGTGCTGGGCACTGCGGACCTCACACTGTTCTCGTTCTCTTCTACGGACACCGAAGCCACGCTCGGCTTTGCTTCGACGACAACGGACGCGCAAGTCGAAGTCGAGGACTTCTCTGTCGTGGTACTCCCCCCGAGCACGGCCAAGCGTACGTTGGGCGTCTGGCTTGGTGGTGATGTTGACGACATCAACGAGTGGGAGATCCCGCGCACGGACACCCTGGACGTGCCGAACTCTGACCTGTCAGCAGTAGTGGAGGAGATGGATTGGCGCTCGAGGATTCGAGCTCGAATTCACCGAGACCCGGGTTGGGGCGTCACGATCTTGCGGCCGGATCTCCCGCCGCCTCCCGGGTTCACGGGCAACTTCGCTACACAGTTCACCGAACCGAGTGCGGGTTGGATCAATGTCGAGTACCGGCACCTTCCTCGGACCTCGGATTCGCTCGGGTTTGTCTCTTTCGGCGCTCTGGATCCTCGTTCCATCAGTCAGACGCGCATTGATGAAGTCCGCTACCGCGTTTACCGGTACGCGAGCGAGGATTTCATCATGCCGCCGCACATGGTGCTGAACCAGTACAACGTCATCACGAGTGGCGAATTCACGACTGACGTGACCGTGGAGTCCGTGGAAGTGGTGTCTACCAACAGCACCACGATCGAGCTCTCTCAGACCAACATCACGGCGGATCGTATCTTCAACCTCGTTTACGTCAACGATGCGGGTGAAGAGGTCGTCTACAACCCTGGTTCATTCGAGTTTGACCAGGCTACTCAAGTTATCACGATCACGTCATCCCAGAATCTGGGCTACTACCCGTCGCTCGATGTGCCGGACGAAGAAGATCCCTTCGTCGTCAATCCGAGTTTGAACGAGTCAGAAACTTGGCCGTACCCGCCCGAGGTTTTCCTCGATCCAAACGAGCCTCTGTTCGACGAGTTTGACGACAACGCCTACAACGTCGATGTCCAGGCTACGGTCACTGTCAACTTCGCACCGGGCAAGCCGTTGACGAAGACGTACCTGTGTTCGCAACCTCTGCTTGACGGCACCACGTTGCTCAACGAGGGGACGCCTCCGTACCAGACAACACAGGTGATGAAGGACGAGGGGTTCTTGGCTTGGGGTTCGAGGATCAACGATCCTAACGACCTCCTCAACACCGACCCCGACTTCATCCTCAACGATCCGTTCCGGTTCCGAGATTTTCGATCGGACCCGAAGACGCAGTACGAGGAGATCGATTTCTGCGAAGTCTCGGAAGGTGAAGAGTGTCGCCTCTCACCTTTCTGCGATGACAGCGTTCCTGGTGCGGCTGAAGCAGGCAGCCCTGGCAACGACCCTGGCGACATCGGCAACGGTCTGATCGGCATCGGGTTTGGCGGTCTTAGTTTCACAGAAACAGAGCCGATCACCTTCTCAGATGGCCCGGCCAACGGGTTTGGCCAAGTCACGAGCACCGAGTTTCTCAAAGCAAGCGGCGGCGACGCACCGCCAGGGGGTGTGCTTCAAGGAGCCATCTTGTTCACGCCGTTGGGGCCGGGGACACCACCGTTCCAAGGCGCCGACGGTACTGTGGGTTGGAGCGTGTTCGGACAGCTCTACGACACCCTCACCAACACGACGACCAACCTCTACTTCGGGACTGGAACCCCGGCTCCGTAGCGGTTTTCATCCTATCGGAAGGCACTAACAGGGAGATCCCATGCCCACAATCATTCGTGAAAACCTAAAGAAGGCCCGCTCCGGCTACAAGGTCGGCATGGGACACCGCTACAGCGAGCCTTCCCTGCTGACCGTCGAGGGTCACGTCTTTTTCGAAATGCGGGATGCTCAAACGAACGAGCTCCAGCTTCAGCGTGACAAGAAGAACGTGGTGACGCTCGACGCGGGCCTACTCGTTGCTCGGCTGATGAAGGATCCCCAGGAGCCGGCCCACGGTATCAACATGCTCGGGGTCGGAACCGGAGCACTCGGCGCCGTGTTGAACCCCGACGCGCCCACCAACCAGCAGCGTCGTCTCAACAACGAGATTACTCGTAAGCCGTTTTCGGAGACTACCTTCCGAGACGCGAACGGTGCGGCGGTTGAGATCCCGACCAACGTCGTGGACTTCACCACCATCTACGGTGAGTCGGAGGCTGTCGGCCCTCTCAATGAGATGGGGTTGCTTTCGACGATCTCCAACAACACGACGATTCGGAACAACAACCCGAACTTTGCGGGACAGGGCGGTCAAGCCTACGACCCCGCGATCGATGTCACCAACTACGACATGCTCGTCAACTACCTGACGTTCAGCGTGATCTCCAAGCCTGCCACTTCGATCCTGACCATCACCTGGCGTCTCACCTTCTAGGTGCTCTCCCATGCCCACCCGTCCCAAGTTCTATCCGGCCTCTGTAAGCCGGTACCTGGATCCCAAGGAGCGGAGCTGGGACACTGTTGTGTCTCAGAAGGGCAAACTCGTCCTCGACTCCGAGAAGAACCTCGAGCAGGACATCCGCGATCTCCAGCGCATCAAGGAGCAGGCACGGTCGGTGCCTTCTGGTTGGGTTCGTGGCCAGACTCGTGGCGATGCGTTCAACGAGTTTAGTTTCGATGATCCGTGGCTCCCAGGTCCAGCACTCAATCCTGACTTCGTCGCCAACGCCTTCCACATGCAGAAGGTCCAGGCGCTTGTCGCCGGGATGCTACTCGACATCGAGTACACCAACACCGACGTCAAGGGCGACAACCTGATCGTTCTCGATGCTCCGAGCCCTCCCGGAGCTCCGCCGGTATTCAAACGGACTGACTTCGTGTTCCTCGAGGTTTGGCTTGCTCTCGTCAGCGACAGCCCCTCGGCCCGAGGAACACTTACCGTTGCAGACCCTGTAACCATCAGTGTGGGTGACACGGTCACCGTGGATGGCATCGTTCTCACGGGCATTCTTGTCCCTCCTGGGCCGCTTCAGTTCCAGATCATCCCCGGTAACCCGGTCAGCACAGCGGCCAACATCGCTTCGGCGATCAACATCGCGGTCGGCACCGTCGTCGCAACCTCGAACGCCAACATCGTGCAGATCACGGCCAACGTTTCGGGGGCGGCGGGCAATGCCATCACGCTGGGCAGTAGCAACCCGGCGGCTATCCTTCCTTCGGGCGGTTTCCTGACGGGTGGTGCGGATACGCCAAACAAGCCGACGCAGGATTCGATCTATCGACACGGCAACGTGTTGTCACCGGCCTCCGTGGCTCTGGCGGACGACATCGAAGATCCGGATGTTGCGGCCGAGACGACCAAGCGCGTTCAAGTTCAATACCGCATCCGGCACACGGGTGAAGCGGAAGGCATCGACTTCAAGCTCCAAGCGGATGGGTTCAGCAACCCCAACGTCTTGGCTCAGGGATCGGAGACGGCCCCAGTTCCGATGTACCCATTCGTTCCTGCGGACCTCAAGACCGTCATCGACAACAGCGATGCTCGAGACGGTGTTGCGGGTACCAACATCGGATACGGCATTCTCGACAATGGCTTGTGGATTGCCGGCAACGGGACTGCGACCTCGGCTTCAGATCTTGGGACCGTGGATGGTTTCGTCTACGCGATTCCCCTCGCGTTTGTCTTCCGCAAGAACGACAACTCGGCTGGGGTCGGGTTCGATCCCCAGACCAACACCAACGGTGCTCTTCTCCACAACCACCCGGCCACGGTGAACCCCAACCTCTTCCTGTCTCCGGTCGGGGTGGGCGAATCAAGCCGTCCCGATGGCGCCTTTGCAGATGCCATCGGTGTGACGGATGTGATGGACTTGCGTCGCCACATCCGATTCACAGGACAAGATCTGGCGGCTGAATGTCAGTACCAGATGCAGGTGCTGCAAGACGGCACCATGCGAACCTGGGCAATCGACACCGCGTCGAAGCAAGTGCTCGGCTCCGGTTCGGGTGACGTTTCCACGCAGAATCTGGTGGCCAATGAGGTGGGGCGTACGGCGGCTTCTGGTGGTGTTGCGCCGTTGTCAGGAGACACGACTCGTGGCGTCACCATCCGAAACTTTGATCACTTCGCTCGAAGGTTCGGTGACCAGCCCGTCGTCGAGCGCGTGGTTCTTGGGTTCTTCCCCGGAGACACTCCGGCCGGAAACCCTGGCAAATACGTTGTGCGACCTGGTTACGCCGCAGGATTCGCAGGGTGGGCTGAAGGCGACGAGATCAACATCGATCTGACGCTCCTGAACGCCTCCACCCTCGGCGATTTCGACCCGACCAACGTAGAGTCCTGGCCGGTTCCGGCAGCCGTCCTGGCGTCTCTGGTGCCCCCTGGGACCATCGTGACAGATGTGCTGTCCATGTTCCACGATGATGGGAACTGGAACTTCGCAGTCGATCAGACGGTCAAGGCCACGACCATTGTGGGTTTGGGCACGCCCAACGTTCAGATCACGCTCGACATCAATCCGACGCAGGTGACGGGTGGTCTGAACGCTGCGGCGACCGACATGGTCGGAACCAACATCACGGGCGATGTGGGGTCCCCTCGACGCATCTTTATCGAGCTCGAGGTCACCTACCCGCTGGGTGTCGGGCTGACGGATACTCCTGATCTCGAGCTCACGCCCGACAACCCGCCGTACCCCTACGCGGCGATGTTGGAGAACTGGCTCCCCACGGGTCCTGACCAGCGTCCCACCGACATGGAAGACCGGTTGGCGCCCTCTTTCCGACCCGGTTTCCGTGAGGTCATGATCGAGTACGTCGCCAACGACCCCACTGCGGGAGGAGGCAACGCCGGCATCCCGATCGGCACGCTTACCCCGGAGACGGTGGTCAGCCGTAACCCCACAAACATCGTGCTCCCTCGCCGTTTCTGGGGAGACGCGATGAACAGTGTGTCGGTGACCGACCTCGATGATGGCAACCCGCGCGACGTGGACGACACGGCTTCGGAGTTCGGTTCATCGACTCGCCTCGTCGTGCTGAACAACACCGGTATCCCTCCGGCGGTACCGCTTTCGGGTGCTGGCCAAACTCTGTGTGAGGTCCGGTTCTTTGCTCAGGATGCGGTCCCCAACTTCGGTCCCGCCGGTGCCGGTTACCAACAGACGATCTACTACCGGACCAACGCGCCGCAGACGGTGGGCACCAAAGAGGGTGTGCTCAGCACCACGGTTACCGATTTCCCGTATACGGGAGCTGGGGGCGCCCTGCCTGCCACCCTCGAGGTTGAACCCCTGTACGTCAGTCAAAATGTGTGGTCGGGCCAGGTCGGTATGGGCAGCGTGGAACTCCCGTTCCCGCACTTTGCCCCGCTCGATCAGCTTCCGGTCAACGACGGCCGTACCGAGATCCCGCCGGCTCCGGACACGTTCCCTGGCGAGTACTACTTCGCGGCCACGGCCAACATCAGCATCGATGACTTCGATGCCGAGGTGGGCACGCTCGCTCTGCACTCATTGGTGCCGGCCGAAGGTTCGATCGATTGGACGCTTGGTGGTACGCCGACGACGGACGAGCCGTTCAAGGACACCGAATTCCGTGCCGTGTACCCGGTCATCAACCGTTCGGGCCACCGCCCGACGGCCATGGCTCAGGGCATGAGCAACGTCGTGCGTCACAAGGTCTTCATGCCCGCGCTCGTTCGCGCCCGACAGGACAGCGTGCTGTTCCGTAAGGATGAGCTTCTTCTGCTCGTGATCACGCGCTGGGCTGTTCTGGACGCGAACAACGACCTGAGCTTTGCAGACGCTGGAGGCAACACCGGTGTCGGCGTGTTCCGAACGAAGAATCTGCTGATGGTCGCGGGGAACCAGGAGTAAACGATGCCTCGTGAAGTAGATCCCGGCACCATCCTGAAGGGTTCTGGTCTCGCAAACCAGGACTCGGTGGACTCCAATTCGTTCACGGACGAAGTCATCGAGGGCCAGAACAAGGGGCTCGAGGCGCACATCAACGACCCCGAGGACGCACACCCGGCCTCGGCGATCTCGACGACGACTTCGAACGGGGCTTACACGGGTGACAACGTGCAGGAGAACCTGGACGAGCTTGCGGGTCTGATCCCGGCTCGTCCTCCGACGATCGGTAACTTCTCCAATGCGTTGACCTTCACGGGCATCACGGACTGGGGTGTCCTCAAGCTGCGTGACGGTGGGTTCATCACGCGCGGTGATGTGACGAGCCCGGACCCGTCGAACCCGAACAACGACTTCTGGGTCTACAACGAGTGGTTCTTCCCTCCGTACGAGACACAGAACATCTTCTCGACCGCTTTTGCCGACAACCCTGGTGGTGTGGTTTTCACCATCCCGGGTAACGACCCCGACACGGACCCGACTTTCAACATCGCGGACGTGGGCTACACCGGCGGTGGCCCTGGCTTCACGCATCACGGCGGTTTCACACGCACGGTGCCCATCGTGGAAACTGCCCGAACCCTCAACGCGGGGGTAGGCACGACGAACGTGGTCATCTCTGGCGCCGTGTATCCGGCAGACCGAGGGGTCATCGCTCTGTTTCACTGGCCGGCAGCCGGAGGTGTCGCTGAGTTCTTGGCGCAACCCCTGACCGAGCGTGTCATCGCGGCCATCCTGTGTGGCCAAGGTCTCAACGGGGATTGCGATGGCGATCCCGGCGGCATTTTTTCGGAAGGCGACCCGGATGTGTACGCTTTCCCGGGACGCGCCACGGGCCAGTACAACCTGGTGGAGCTCCACCTGGGCATCGACAGTGAGACGGGAGCAGCCCTCCCTGGCGGTGCAGATCCCAGTGCCGGACAAGTTCGTCTGGGATCTGACCCGGCGGCCGGTGTTCCCATCGTGCCCGGGGGCATCCCGGTTCTCGGCGGCACCACGGCGGCCACGGGTGGCGGTAACGACAACAACTTCTTCGGCTACCGCCTGCCACACCTCGATGACTACACGTCGGCCACGGGGCTCAAGTTCACCCCTGACGTACAGAAGCCTCGGTACTTCACGAAACCTGCTGTTGCGCTCGATCCGCTCGTGGATCTGACGCAAGCCGGTGACTACGCGAACTTCTCGAAGGACTACTGGACGTACCAGGTCGCTCGCTACCGTCACCAGTTCGACCGTTCCGTGTTCGGCGATCCCGACAACGGCTCGTACATCCTGCTGCACTTCCGCCGCGAAGGGGACTTCGAAGCCTTCGCTCGAGACGGCATCATGCCTGACGACTTGTCGCTCGGCTATGAGCTGTGGAGCGCAGACATGTCGAACTACATCAACCCGGAGAGCGTCGACAACCTGGTTGATCCGGTATCTCCGCCGGTTACTTCCGGGGCCTACCATCTCCACCGCTCGGCGGTTCTTACCGACACCAACGACCCTCTGCTCACCAACGCTCTGAGCTACACGTTCACGAGTGAGGTGGACGAGACGATGTTCGTCTCGGGCATCCAGTACTTCCTCCCCAACGGAAGTGGTCTTGGCACCAACTGGCAGATCAACACGTTGGCTTGGGGCGCTGCGGGTCTGTTTTCTCCCACCTACCTCTTGGGTGGTCCCAGCTTGCCTCCGGCGGAGGAAACTGCGGGCCTATGGCACCGCGACCCTGCCATCCTGTACCTGGGCATCGGAACCGCTGATTTCAACATCATCAACGGAGCTGGTGTTGGCTACACGGGAACCGCCACGTACCAGCGCGTCGATTTCCAGTACACGGACGTGGATTCCGTAAGTGGTCCGTTCGATCTGGCGACAGGTCCGACCGTGCTCAGCTCGGCCGACATCATCCTGTTGGGTGGCGACACTCCCATCTCTTTCGCGGGTGACGACTCCCAGTGTCACTTCACCTTCGATGGTCAAGTACGGCTCTTTGCTCGCAAACCCCAAGGTCAGCAGGACGCTTCGGTCACGAGCACGACGTTCTTGTTCCCGAGTCCTACCGGGGACCAGCTCCTCATGCACACCACGTCCCATTCGCCCTCTTTCGTGGGCGCAGGGGCGTACGGCAACTTCAAGACCGGTGTGGGAGACTCGCCTCCGCGTGCGGGCCTCGAGAGTTCTCGCAAAGACGTGGAAGAGCGTTTCTACGATGAGGTCTACCGGTACGCAGAGGTGACGCTGCCGGGCATCGACCCCACGTTCAACGCGGGTCTTCTTCTCGGCAACCTCGAGGGCCCGGGTCTACCTTTTGGACCCCTGGGCCCCATCGAGTTGCCGGTGCGTATCGCAAGTGAGCCCTTCGCTACCTTGGGAGGCGCCTCCTCTTTGCGTGCCGACTACTACGTCCGTGACCTGCAAACGGACGGTTTGGTTCAAAACGAACTTCAGGTCAGCGGACTCCCTGATCGCGACCCTCCGGCTACGGATGGCGTCATGAACCCGCAGCCGTTCAGCGGCATGGTCATCTACCCGCAGATCGACTACTCAACCGGGTTCCGGCCGTCGCTGGTAGCGGGTGACATCACTTCGGCGCAGTTCGACTACTCGGGGGCGCCTGCGGCTGGGAACGACCGTTTCTACTACCGCATCTTCGACGCGGCCTACAGCAATGATGCGACTCCTGAGCCCACCGTTGTGGGTCAGCCTTTCCTGACGCTTCGTATCGATGGCCTCGAGCTCGAAGATTTTGCGTACTTGCCTCCCGGTCCCGGTGGCTTGGGCATCGCGCTCGAGATCAAGATCCCTGGCTTGACCACGTGGATGGACATCGGCCGCGCGGACATGGACGGCCCCTCAAAGCAGGACCCTCTGCTCGACGGTGCTGGTTGTCAGATCATCGACCCGACCGTGACCTTCAACGGGCGTGACGCCGTGACGGGTACTGTGTTCTGTCAGGTGCGTGTGAACGTGGGTCCGGCTGTCAACATCTTCGCGAACTCGGGAGCCTTCATCGGAGTGGCTCCGGTGTTCTTCCGCGCTCGGATTCGGTCGAACATGGAGGGCCAGGCCCTCAACTTCACTCAGGGAGGTCCTAACGCCACCTCTGATGTCCCCCGCGCTTTGACCGGTGTGACTGTGCTTCGACACAGCACGGGTCTGGGCCCCAACGATGCGACTCCTTTCGGGCCGCCTCCCTTCCCGTAAGGAATGAACGATGGCCGATTTTACTGATCAGGATAAGGAACTCCTCGACAAGCTCCGCAAGGGGTTTGAGCGCGACGCCAAAACACGTTCGGAGCTCGAGCCGTGGCAGGAGCTCATTGACCGTGACGCAACCGTCAACGCGAACCGAGCGTCGGCGGCGGCCAAGATCATCGAAGGGTTCTCGGGGTCTTGGGCGGCCCAGTACAAGTTCGGGATGGGATCGACCATCAACCCCACGGGAAACCTGGTCAGCGAGCCCGTGGCCGGGGTCGATCCTCAAGGGCCTCCCGTTCCCATCCGGAGCAAGATCAGCAAACTCGGGTATCGCGGCGCTCCGGAGATCAACTTCGTGCCTTACAACTGGCGCACGAACACCTTCGGCAAGAAGGGCCCGAGTTTGGTGGGGCACCCCATCGGTTTCGAGGTCATCGGACCGACTCTCAAATCTCCGTTCATGGACTGGACGTGGCAGGTCTCGTTGGGTGCTGGCCCCAACGGCGGCGACCTTCTCATCATGGACGTGCGCCCTGACGGCAACCCGAACGTGATGCAGCCGTACTCCGGCAACTTGCTCAGTGCCTACGGTCCTGGAGGAGGCGGCGGCTGGACTATTGGCGACCCGGCTGAGCCTAACGGTGGCTTGTACGTGGTCATCACGGACGATGGTTTCAACCCGGGCAGCATCCCTGCGGGGCGTACGCCGATGCCCGCGTTGGACCTCAACGCAGACACGGCTCGTTTTGAGCTCTTCCGTGTGTCGGCGATTCCTTTGGTGGGCATCGGTCTGCCCTTTCGCATCGAGCTCCACCCTGACAAGCGATTGCAGGACTACTTCGATGTTTCGGGTGCTCCTACGCTGAGCATCCGTGCCATCACCTTGCTTCGTCCCTACGTCACGCGCCTCCAGGCGATTCCGCAATCTGGTGCGGCGGGCGGTAACGACGGGATGTCCACCTCGGGACGCGAGCAGACCTTCGTGGTCATTTCTCCCGAGCGCGCTGCGGGCGGCGACAATTTCCCACCGTATGACGGTGGCACTCCTGGAGACGGCACCTGGTTGCAAGGTGGGTTCACAAGTTCTCGAGGAGGTTCTTTCGTTGTTGGAGGGGCTCCCGCTGCCTATGGCGGCCGTGTACGCCTGCCTGTCCCCAACCCCGTACGAGAAGCGGCAGGCACGGTGGAGAGTGCTTTCGCGCTCGGGTCTTCGGTGGGCCAGTGGATCATCGACATCACGGACCCCACCACGTACACGACGGGGCTCTTCACCTCCGAATATCCCATCGTCAATGTGTCGGTCACCCAGCGTGATGACGATCTCCCGGGGCTGTCTTTCGGCACGATCGAAAGTTGTTTCGGGTGGTTCGACATGGTGGACCTTTTGGTGGGTCCCGACCGTCTTTTGCTCAACCGGGTGCCCGAGACCGACCCGCAGACGGGTCTCACTTACTGGGGCCCTGGTCCTTTCGTCAGCAACATATTTGCCGGTCAAGAGGTGGGGTTGCTGTTCAACCTGCATCAGTCGATCTCGTCTTTGTGGCAAAACGAGTTCAACCTCGACAACGTCGAGTCCTCTCGCCTCAAGACGCTCATCGATCCTCAGTGGGTCGGGCGTTTCGAGAAACAGATCGCCGATCCGCTGCTGACGGGTGGCCAGCCCGCACCGCCGCCGGGTTCGGGCCCGGGTCGCCCTGACCGCGCCATTTTCGATACGCGCTCTGTCGCGGCTGGGGGCCCCATCCGCAACATCGAGAACCCCGGCAACATGATGGATCTCGGGTTCCGCATGGTGCTTTTCCCGGCCAAGGAGAGCCCTCTCGACCCGACGCAGACGATTCCGGATTTCGACCGTCCCATCACGGGCCGCGAGCTCGTGATTGACGGTTCGATCAACGAGAAGCAGTACGTCGACATCGACTACTCGTCTGGTGTGGTGCGCTTGAGTCATCCGCCTCCGCAGTCTCGAGCCAACGTTCCGCTCGCACCGAGTGACGTGATCCCGAACGGCATCACGGGTCTGACCGGCAACAACCCGCGTGGCGAAGTTGTCCTGTTTGCGGCCTGCGTGCCGTACTCGATGGAGGACTCGCAACTCGGAACGGGCCTGCGCGTCACGACGCACGACGCGGACGGTCTCAAGGACCACGACGCCTATAGCGAAGAGGTTTCGGCCAAAATCGATCTGGTCAACACGACCTTCGTTCCGACCAACCCGTACATCGGCGTCTCGGCCCTGACAGGCAACGTAGACATCGTCCTCGATCGTGTTTGGGATGGGCCGGAGACGGGTGTCATCACCATCCAGACGGGTTCTGGCCAAAGCGCGGCGCTTGGGCTTTGGGGCTACACGACGAAAGTTCCTGTTGTCCTTCCTGGTGGTGGGGCTGGGACTGCTCTGGGCGGCATTTCGGCCAAGGCCAACTCTGTGAACCCGGACCCTTCGTTGTTCCCGGGTGCGCAGTCTCGCTTTGTGGTCTTGCGTCGTGAAGTGGTGTTCCGTCGCGAGTCCTTCTCGATCCCGTTCGTCTCGAACTTTGCGCCATCGGACACCTACTACGGTAGTTCGACTCGAGCCGATACTCTTCGTTTTGAGGGCGCTCGGATGCGGCCTGAGATCGACGGGTCGATGACGATCCGGCGCCTCCCTGACTTTGGGTTCCAGGATCGTGCCTATGGACGCATCACGCCGTCCAAGTTGCTGTACCCCATCGGCGATGTGAACCTGGTCGACCCGTTCCGAAACTACTACGACGAAGAGGGTCTGCTGATGAACCTGGACTACCAGGTTCCGCTCGGTGACCCGCGTGGCTCCAAACCGGGTAACTGGTTCACCATCACGCCGTTCGGACCTTCCATCCCGATGAGCACCGACGGTGGTGCCGGTGTTGACTGGCAAGGGTGGATCACCACACCGGGCGGCATCCCTGCTGGTGACGGTCAGTTCCACATGCGGGACAACTTGCGCTTCGTCGCCAAGATTTCGACGGAGTACCGGGTGACGACGCAAAGCGGAAAAGCGTTTGTCGGGCTTGTGCAAGATGAGGGTGGAGCGCCCTTCGCCCCCACCGTGGACTTCATCACTCAGGGCCCTCTGGGCGGTGCTGAGCCGGGTCTGCCGCTCCGGTACACGGTGGTGGGGTTCCAGCTTGACAACGCCGCAGGGCCGAACTGGCGCTACTGGACGAGGGGTCTTTCGGGAGTCGAGAACGTGGTGACCACCCCGGCTTCGTCGAACCCGGTGAACTTGGTCTCCGAAGCCTACTATTTCGTGATCGAGGTTCAGCCGTATGGTCCTCAGAATGGTCCCTTTTCCAACATCGTGAAAATGGGGGTCTTCGACCAGAACAAGAACCTCATCGACAGCATCAACGTGACGCAGGGTGACCTGCTCCCGACTCCGAGCGGAACGGGCATGTTCGTGTGCGGAGGAGCTCGTCGTACGGCAACAGCCAATCCCGGCATTTTCGACCTCAATTTCCACCACGTTTCTGTCGTGCTGGAGAAGGATCTGGGCACTTTCAACCTCCCGCTGCTGCCGTAGAAACGGCCATTTTTCAGCTTATAGGTCGGCCCCATACAGGAACGCTCGATGCGCATCGTCGCCACACTCGAATCCAACGAGATCATCCAGTTGGAGAAGAATCCGCCCAACGGAACCCCCGTTGCGCGGAACGGCCAGTACATGGTCCCCATCGCGGAAGGGGTCAAAGTCGCCGTCGAGCCGAACAGCTTCATTCTCCCGAGCGGAGCTCCGAACTCGGTCGTGGCCCGGAACTTCGCAGGGTTGCTGGTCCAGTTCCCTCAGTACGAGAACATCCTGTTCAACCCTCTCATCGAGGGCGCGGACATGGACGATCTCGATCCGGCCGGGGTTTTGAACGAAGGCTCGCCCATCACGGCCTCCCACATTTCACGATTCCAGTTCGGCCGTGGGACCGCTGGCCCACTGCCGACTGGAAACGCGGCAAACTCGGTGGCAGTGCTCCCTCAAAACGACGCCCCCGGTTTCGGGCTCGAGCGTCCGGGCGTCCTCGTGACCGACACCATCGACGTGGGCCCTCTCACGGGGGGCGTGGGGGCGATGGAATTTGCGGTCTACTGGTACGTGTATCGCTTTTCCACCACTAACGATGTCCGTTCAAGTTTTGGCGCCACTGCGGGACTCAACACTCCAGCAGTCCGTCAGGCATTGGAAGTGGACCAAGAACCTTCGGATTTCGAGGTTTTCATCTCCATCAATGACGGTGCAAATTTTTTCCCCGTTGGGCGTCTTATTCCCATCGCCTTCTGTAATCCAGGGCTGTTGATCCGGTTGGCGTTCAAAAATACGAATCCGGATTTCAAGTACTACCTGGCCCACTACGGTCTTCTTTTCTGATGTCCCCGTTCCGATCAAAAACCGGAGTTTTCGAGCCTGACGCAACCAAGCATGTGCTCGGAGCGCTCTGTCGTCGTGGCCATGAGTCAGAGCCGGGGTCAAACCAATCTTGGCGGTATCGGGGGAAAAACCGAACGGGTCCCTGTGTGCAGTGCCAAGCACTTTCACGGAAAAAATGGGAGAGTAGTCCCCAAGGGAAAACCAAGCTGGCGGCTTATCGCCAAAGATACCGGAAAACCCCCGAAGGGGACGCCGCTACCAAAAGGGCGTTTGACCGGTATCTTGCGACCGACCACGGTCGAGATGCGTGGCGTCGTTGTCAACGCAAGTACGTCAACAAACGTCGTGCCGAAGACGAAACCTTTGCTTTGCAACAAAGGCTCCGGTCCCGGCTGCATCACGCTTTTTACGTGTATGTCCCTGGCGGCAAAGTAAAAACGGCTGACGAGTACGGGATCGACTATCAAGCGATCCTGGACCATCTCGGCCCATGTCCTGGGCCCCGTGCCGAGTGGCACATCGACCACATTCGTCCTCTCAGCTCTTTTGACTGGACCGACCCCCTGACTCCCCAGAAGGCGTTCGCCCCTGAAAACCATCAGTGTCTGCCTGCTCCCGTAAACCTGTCCAAAGGCTCCCAGTGGGCCCCGATGGAGCTTTGAGCTATGTCCCAAGATTTCGGAAATGGTGTCTCTCGTACTCTCGATGCTTTCGCCCGGCAGTTCCAGGCCGTTGTCTTCCAAGAAGGCAAGCCGCCCCTGGACTCCGAGCTGAACCTGCTTCAGCAGGACCAGGTTGAGCAGCTCGCTCAGCTTGTCCGCGTGGAGACTCACTCTGGATTCTTCCTGGACCCCACTCGGGCGCTGGATGACTACGTCACTTCGCAGAACTGGTCGAACTTTTTCCAGTTCGGACAGCAGAAGGACGATGACGCTGGAGATCCGGAAGAGCTCGCTCCGGTGATGTACGCCAACGTCAACGGGTGGATCATCCCGGTGTCTGGCTCCAACATCACGACGGAGGGTGCGACCTCCAACGAAGTGCGTCTGTTCCCTCCCCCTGAGAGCGACTCTCGCATCGACTTCGTCTTTTTGGAGGCGTGGCTCGTCAACGTCGCTCCGAACCCGAGCACGGCAAACAAGCCTGCCGCCAACAAGATCTGGAAGTGGGGCAACGTCGAATTCGGGGGCACCAACCTCGATGACGACATCACCGATCCGACGATCGGGTTCGAGACCACGGAGCGGGTGCAGCTTCAGTACCGAATCCGTGTCGTTGGTTCCGGTTCGGGTGCTGGCTCGAGCCCGGACCTCTCGGTATATCCCGATGGTCTCGGTGATCCCAACGTGTTTGCTCAGGGCCCCCAAACGGCTGTCACGAGTTTCACCTTCGAGAACATGCGCGCGGCGTTGGGGGACCCTTCGCTGTGGCGTGCTGGTGATGGCGATTCTCAGAACGCTCTCGGGACTGTGGATGGCTACACGTACGCCATTCCGATGTGCGCGGTGTTCCGTCGCAACAACCAGCCCTACGTGGCTGTGAACCTCAGCGGGAGCCCCAACCAGAACGGTGCTTTCGATCGCAACCCGTCAGCGGCAACCCTGGCGAACCCTCAAGATGGCGTGAAGCGACTGACCACCATGTCGCTCATCAACGAGATGCCGGCTGAGCAGTTCACGCTCGACACGATCATCGAGGTAGACAACCTGATTGGTTCTGGGTGGGATGATCCGAACCTCGACCTGAGCAAGGCGTTCATGGTCATCGACGGTGAGATCATCGGCATCTCGGCCGTGGATACCGTTGCGGCTCCCAACACCATCACGATCCCCGCCAACGGTCGTGGTCGTTGGGGCACTGACCCAGTGGTGCACTCGGGTCGCAACGCTGGTGGGGAGATCGGTTCCGGGGCAGCGATCAGTTTTTTCAACACCCGCGATGACGGGTTGTTCGCGGACGAAATCTCTCAAGACGACATCCTCGATCTTCGACGCGGCTCGAACATCGGGGACTGGGACTACACGCGGATCTTGCTTCACAACGTCTCCAACCTGATCCGTGGCCGTATGCGTACGACCTGGAAGCAGGCGGGCAACGACGGTGGTGACACTCAGGGCGTCACAGTCAAGGAAGTGGACTACCTCCTGCAAGATGGTGCCACTGCCGAGCCTGTGGGCACGGAGGCGCTCGACGGTCCAGACGGCATCCGTCAGATCTGGTCGGACGCGGCGGCGATCCAGGGTGACGTGACTCTGCTGCTGAACCCTGACGGTACGATCAACGCGGGCTTCATCCAGACCCTGGATGACTTGGTGGACTGGGACGTGGGCGCGGACTTCAAGCCGGCTGCGTTCATGAACAACCAGAACAACACGAACCCTGGGTTCACGGACGGCACCACCATTTTCCTCTACATCGGTGGCGATGACGGCACCAATGGAGCTCGCAAGACCTTCCGTGACGGAGGCACTCGAGCGGTGCGGTTCGTCTCTCCGTTCGAGTACTGGAAGACTCAGTTCCCCAACGACGATACCGGGTTGCAGAACCCGGTGACGATGCTGTGGGTCAACTCGACCCAGTTCAACACCGGCTCGGCGACGGCGGGGGCGGGTCTACAAGCTCTGTCCCCTGCTGGTCCCGGTCAAAACCCGACCGAGTTCCCGGGTCCGATGTACCCGCTTCAGTCGCTCGACTTCGAGAAGCCCTACCTGGTTTGTGGTGGCGTGCTCAACAGTGCCTCGGTGATCACGGGCATCGACGCTGCGACACAGCTCGAAGGCTTCACCTTGTCGGGTGGCACTATCCCGCTCGGTGAGGGCGAGATTGTTCTTCCGGGTATCGACTTCGACAACCCCGGAGACTGGTGGTCGGGTACTGGCGGCGCGTTCAACAACGACCCCACGACCCTGAACTTCCCGGTGCTTCGTGGGCAACGAACCCTCTGGGACATGCTCACCAATGGGGGTCGCGACATCACCGGCAAGTCTTCTGAGGTCTATCTCATCCTTTTCGGTGACGACGACACGATCGAGAACAACGGCGCGTTCCGGGTCATTGGCGCGGGCACGACGGCGGCTAATGGCGGTCTCACAACCAACCCGGCAAGTCAGAGCAACCGTTTGCGTGTCGAGTTCATCTCGCAGGGGATCGACGATTTCAACAACGCTGGTACGACCAACACGGTCACGGCTGAGCTTCGTTCGCAGATCACCAACGCTGAGGACGGCAATGGTTCGGCAGGCGGTCCCGCTGCGATGACGATCACGCTCACGGACCTTCGTGCGGTCGCGGGCGGAGCTTCGAACCCCTGGAATGAGGCCAACATCAACCCGGGCACGAAGCCTGGGCACTCGCTTCAGACGCCTTTCGACTTCAAGGCGGTCCTCAACCTCACGATGATGTACCACCCTGGTCGCGGTGCGATGGCTCGTGTTCCGGACCAGATCAACCGCATCACTATCCAGTCACCGGTGAGCACAATTCTGCGTCAGAGTCGTGCTGTGCTCGACCCGAACTTCCCGACGGATACGGGAGCTCCGAGCAACCCGGCTGAGGTGGACTACTGTCCCACGCACATCCAAACGTGGAACCGACTTCCGAGCCTTGGTCTTCCTGCGCCTCAAGCCCCCGACTACGGTGGCAACGTGGTGTTGAGCTCAGAGATCGATCGCGAGAACGAGAGCTTCTTCGACAACGGTTCGAAGACGTTGTTGTTCCGTCCCTTCCAGCGTCAGGCGATGACGTTCCAGGGCTACACGATCATCACGGACACGGCGGACCCCACGTCGCTTCCCCCCGCAAACACCAACACGTTGTTGGGCGCTGCAACCGTGGGGAACCCGAACAACGGAACGGAGTACCCGAACCCGTCCCTCATCCTGAACGGTTGGGACGGCCCCAAGGACGACGCGCAGATCTTCACGACCGGTCTGCGTATGGGGTACCCGGTGCCCTCGCAGTACATGCCTCGGTTCGGGCGCCAGGACATCCCATACTTCCAAGACAACGGTCCTGTCTTCGGTACGGGGACCTTCTTGGAGGGGATCAACCACCTGTTCTGCGACACCACCAATCTTTCGAACCCGGTATTCGACATCATCGGTGGTGAGGACAACATGACCGGCGGTGCTCAGGTGACTCCGCTGTACCTGCAAACGGGTGCGACGGGCGGTCTTGCCTACGGCCAGTTCGCCACAATCCTTGGTACACTCAAGCCGGGTTACCAGGGACGTCTGACGACTGAGATCGGGAACGCTTGCTCCGAGGCGGCTGAAATCACGCGGAAGCTTGCCAACACGGTGAGCTCCGATTTCGGTGCGGGTCTCAAGGGCATTCAGTTGCCTCCGTACCTCGGCATCGCCCGCCTCTACGGTGTCTACGACCGTCGTGACTTTGTCGCGAAGGGTGGTGTCACCTACCAGGCGGACCGTGTGACCCCCGAAGCCAACCCGGCCGTCAACCTGCTCCGTCGCGATCAGGACAAGCAGACCCTCTTCATCTGCGAGGACGGTGCTTTCGACCTCACGGGCGTGCGGGGGGACCACACGTACATCGTGCCGTTCAACGCCATCGACATCACGAAGTCCCCGAACTTTGTGGACGGCGAGCTCCCGGAGCAGCTCGAGTACGTGCTCGAGTTCACGGCCTTCGGTTTCAGCAACGGTTGGATCAACGAGAACAACTACGTCATGGCCCGGCGCCACAACGGCCAAGGCACGCTTCGTGCGGACATCGACAACCCGGAGCTTTCGGGTGCGTTCATGTGCATCCCGAGCGCGGCTCCGGACTCGAGCCGTGTCTACACGGCCTACAACCGCACCGTGTACCAGGGCGACCCATACATGACTCGCCAGGGCGAGACCCGTACCACGTCGGACTACGAGAACCGATACGGTCAGGTCAGTCAAGGTGACGCGGTGGGTCTGGCAAACGCGATCCAGCAGTTCGACGACAACGGCGATCAGATCCCGCAGCGTCCGAACGCCAGGTCTTTCCAGGTGCTTGCCGCCGTGGATTTCTACACGACGATGGGCACGGGCAACATCGGCGGTCGCCTGTTCCCGGGCACCGTGACGGATGTGGGCTACACCAATGACGCGCTGCCGGCTTCCGGTCGTATTCCGCCTACGGGAGACACTCCGGCGTGGCGTATCCTGACTCGTGCCTTCACAGAGGGTCAGGCGCGCAATAACACGGATCGGGCCCGAGCCACGTTCGAGGTCACCGGTTCCTCTGCCACGGTGCCCGTCTTCGACTACGGAACTTCGGCCGTTACCATCTTCACTCCGACCGGGACGGCTGTCTCTTTCACCGGTGTGAATGGTGCTACGGCCAACGCGGATGAGTTCGACGCTTCGTCACCGGACGTAGCTGTGATCGCGACCGAGCTTTTCACGAAGATCAATGCTCGGACGGAGCTCCAAAACATCGTCGTGGCCTTCAACGACACGGACTCGCCTCGCATCGAGCTCGTCGCGTTCGAGGTCGGGGCTGCGGGCAATGAGGTCCGGGTCCAGATCAACAACACGGATGACTTCTTGATTCGAGTTCCGACCAGCGGGCTTCAGGGTCTTGATGCCGTTCTGACCACGACCAACCTCATTGGAGGTGAGGACCTTCGACTCAATGCGGGTTCGGGGACGACTCAGCTCGCCCTGACTGGCATGACCGAGCGGTTGCCGCTTGGCATCTTGGTCCAGGACTCTGACTTCATCGGTGAGAACCCGCTGGGGGACACGGCCTCGGCCGTCAACACCTTCTTCGGTGGTATCCGTCCGGTTCAGAGTTTGTTGCCTCTGACCGCATCGGCCGGTGAGGAGTTCACTCGGTTCGCAGGATCGCCTGGAGAGCTTCTGGCTTCTTCGGACGGTGCGATCCTCCAGTACACCGCGTTTGATCAGAACACCAACCCTGGCGGTAGCAAGCGGTTCCGTCTGTTCCGTGGCGGTGGCTCGAGCTTCGTGCTCGGTGGTCGCAACCCGGGCGGGGACGTGGACTGGTTCTCGGACACCTTCCCACCGTCGCTGATGCCGGTGCTCAAGGGCGGCTTGCTCGCTTGCAAGGCTCTCCTGGTTCGCAATTTCGTTGAGGAGGCTTTCTCGACGGATGACACGACCACGGATGGTGATGAGATCCAGATGGTGATTCTTACCTTTGCCCAGGTCGGACAGGCGGCTCAGAGCTCGGCGGGCGTCACCATCGGCGGCATCATCAGCCCCACGGGCTTCGGTGAGGGGAACGCTGCTTCGGATCGCTACCGGTTGACTGGGAAGCCGATGTACGTGGGTCGCACTCGTGTGGTGCCCGACCCGGAGACGGTGCCGATGGCTCCCTTCCCCGGACGTGACCAGACCGACATCGTATGAAACACCTTGCCCAGAACATGATCTCCATTGAGCTTCGAGCGCCGTACCTGAAGCGGCAGGAGAAGAGACTCAAGGAGGCATTGCGCCGTCCCGGTATCCGGGCCGAGGAGCGCACGCTCCTGCTCCAGTTGTTGGACAGGCTGGGCAAGCCCAAGGAGTACCTCGAAGACGAATCGCCCCCTCCTGGGGCGATCGACCCAGGCCCGATGCCTCCCGTGGAGATCGAGCTCGACCTCGACGAGATGAATTTCGAGAATCTCTCGACCATCCCGCACGCGAAGCTATACCTCTACGCTCAGCAAAAGGGTTTGGAAGTCAAACCTGGTGACACCAAAGCGGTGATCGTGAAGACGATTCTGACCGCTACTCAAGGAGAAGAACGATGAAGAATCGGATCATGATGCTGCTGGCCTTCCTGGCCGTTTTCGCCATCAGTGCCCCGGCCCTGGCCGCGCCTCCCGCAGGAGACGTTGCTGCCGAGACCGGCGCCGGTGACAAGGACGACGGCGAGGCCCCCAAGGCTGACCTTCCCGCTGCCGACGAGGATGCTCCCAAGGCTGACCTTCCGGCAGACGATGCCAAGGACGGCGATACCGGCACCACTGGCGGCGAAGAGCTTGCTCCGGCCAAGGAGATCGAGAGTGACGAGGAGGCCGTTGAGACTGCCAAGGGGCTCTACAACGCGCTTCAACAGAAGCAATGGGCACTCGCTCTGGGTCTCGGCCTTTCCCTACTCGTCTTTGGGCTCCGTCGCACCGGAGTCCTCAACAAGGTACCCAGCAAGGCACTCCCGTGGGTGACCGCTGCATTCGGTGTGCTCAGTTACGTCATTGCGGCTTTGATGGCAGAGGGCGCCTCCATCCCGGATGCGCTGCTCGGTGGTGCCACGGCTGGCGCGACCGCAGTGGGTCTGTGGGAGATGCTCCTCAAGCACTTCCTGTCGGCCAAGGCGGAAGCTGCGGAGGGTGACGCCTAACCACACAAGACATTGTGTGTACGAGGGCTCGGCCAAACGGTCGGGCCCTCGTTCGTTTAAGGGGTAGAATCCGAGACATGGAAGCGTTTCCCAGGGACGAGAAAGTCACGATCCGGTACGCCTCGAACCTTCTGGATGAGGAGCGTCGGGAAGAGCTCAAACGCCTCATCTGGACGAACTTCCAGATCGAAGAAGTCATCTGGCACACATCGAAACCAGGAACCGAGGACGTCAAGATCGTAGACCTCGACGCTGACGTTGATGGGGACCAGTTCGCCAAATTCGTCCGGAACTACATCCTCAATCCTCGATGATGCTTGTATAGCAACTCCCTCAACGAGGGATCGAACCCCCTTCTTTGCGCTGTGAGACGAAGAAAGAAGCAACCCGTTCAGGTTAACCGGGGCCTCGAAGCTCGACGCCACATGTTGGCTGGTGTCGAGGAGATGGCTCGGGTCGTTTCGGCAACATACGGGCCTCGAGGACGTACGGTCATGCTTGATCGTGCCGGCGGTCTACTCTCGACCAAAGATGGGGTGTCCGTGGCTTGGGAAGTCGAGCCCGAGAATCGAGTCCAACGCCTTGGTACGAGGGTGCTCCAAGAAGCCTGCCACAAGGTGAACAAGGCGTGCGGAGACGGTACGACGACAACCGCGATTCTGGTACACGCCATCCTGCGTGAGAGCCTCAAGTGGGTAGCTGCGGGGGCGCACCCGGCTCTGCTTGCACAAGACCTTCAGCGGATTGCCGAAGACTTCGAGGGTGCGAACTTGTGGGACGTGATGTGCCCCGAGCCGGTCGAGGACGAAGAGTTGATGCGACACGTCGCGCTCACGGCTTGCAACGGAGACCTCGAGATCGCAGACGCCATCGTCGAGGCGTTTAGTCGTGTTGGCTCCGAAGGCATGGTCGTGGTCGAAGAAGGCAAAGGTCGGGGCATCGAGCTCGACCATAAGACTGGCATGGAGATCGATCGTGGTTGGGAGAGCAGTGAGCTTGCAGGTCCTGACGGCGGCCCTCGCCACATGGATGTGCCCCTCGTGGCGTTGATCGACGCCGAACTCACGACGCTCAAGGACATCAGCCCGATCGTGGAGGAAGCCACTCAGTTTCCGCACCCGCTCATCATCGTGTCGCGTGGCTGTTTCGGTGAAGCTGTGAAGCTGCTCGTCGCCAACGACAAGAAGCTCGAACTACCAACGGGGGGCAAACTCCAAGTCTGCGCTGTGCGCTGTCCTGGGCATGTAGATCACATGCGGCATCATTTAGCTGATCTAGCAGCGCTGACGGGCGCCACTGTAATGGATCCTCTCGTCACGCCGTTCAGTGAATTTCGGTCGGAGATGTTTGGCTCAGCTCAGACGGCGACCATCAAGAGCGACTCCGCGATCTTCGTAGCCTTCGAAGACAAGTACCCACTCATCGATGAGCGGGTGTCCCAGCTCCACCGTGAGCAGATCGATTTCAGCCACGACGCCGAAAAGCTGCGCACGAGAATCGCGAAGCTCACCGAAGGGTTCTGTGTCATGCGGGTGGGTGGGTGGTCCGACACCGAGATTCGTGAAAAACGAGGACGGATCGAAGACGCGCTTGAGGCTGTTCGTGTCGCGCTTGAAGAAGGGGTGGTCCCCGGAGGTGGGATCGCATACCTGGCGCTCTCCAATTTCTGGGAGGGGGCTGCCGGCTTTTCCCGGAAGGTCCCTGAGTTTGCCGTCGCCGGGCTCGGCGCGAGGGTTCTCGTGGAGGCCCTGAAGGAGCCTCTGAGGGTTCTTGCCCGGAATGCGGGGCACGAGGGAGCGGTTGTCCTTGAGCGCGTTCAGAAGGCTGCTACGGAGCCTGGGGCGACCCGTCCGATGGCGGGTTGGCAGACGGGTTGGGATGCCCGCACCAACGAAGTTCGCGATCTGCGCCATGATCCCATCATCTGTGACCCACTCGCTGTCGTGAAGAGCGTTGTGCTTACTGCGATCTCGACCGCGTCCACCCTTCTCACCGCTGAGGTTGCCCTCACGCGGACAGGTTCGTGAAAAGCCATGCGCTATCAGCTCGTCCAACACAAGAACGGCGTCTTCACTCCTGACACGATCGACGCGCTTCGGAAGCTCGAACGTCAGGTCTCCAAGCTCAACGTCACGTTGAAAGTCGAAGGACGTCCCGCGCTCGAGATGGGGTGGGGTTCCATCCGAGAAGACCCAGGACCTACGGGACTTCCTCCGGAGTGGAGTGCTGTGCCCACGGGGCGCGAAGTCTACCTGCGCCTGACGATCAAGAAAGACGAAGAAGGCTCGGCTGCATCCCGTCGAGAGCGGGAGCTCGCCATGTTGTGGGGGATGGCGATTCCGTTGGGGTTCACTCCGTTCACGCGCTACCCGTTGCCGGGCCCTCATGATGAGGTCTTCCATTTCATCGGCGACTGGACGACGATGATGGACCAGCTCCTCGGCGCGGGACGGGGTGAGGCGGGGTGGCCCGGGTTCTGCTGTGCCGCTCAGATCGATGTCGGTAAGTGGGAGGGACCTCGCATGACGGAGCGTCTTGTGCAGACCCACTTGCATCGCATCGGGTTCAACGTTGGTGCCATCGACGGTGTCGTGGGCAACAAGACTCAAGGAGCTCTCCGGGCGGCTGGGATGCACTCGATGCCCATGAAGGATGTCGCAAAGCAGATCGTGAAAAAGGCGCCTCACGTGCCCACGACGCTCGAAAAGGACATCCAGGGGCGCTTGGAGATGCCGGACGTTGATTGGTCTATACATCCCTATGGACAGGTACGTACGACGCGCACCGTTCAAGGGGCCAACCTCCACATCTCGGGTCCCGGCCGTGTCGTCATCGACGTTCGGGATCCACCCAAATGACCACACTGAGTGCAAATCACGAGAAGGTTGCTTGGGCTTGGCTCAACAACCTCATACAGCGCACCCAACGGTCCACCAGGGGCCCTCAGCCCGCCGCGCCTGCCGACCTGCCTCCTGTGGTCAACATGACCCCTCGAGCGCGTGAGAAGTCGATCGAGGACGCCTATGAGGCTGCCAAGAAGGTCCTGATGGCGACGATCAAGAGGGAAATCGGCCCCACCCAACGTGCGGAGCAGCAGTTTGCGCGCAAAGCTGGCCTGGACCCGCTCTACTTCAACTGGTTCTTGGTCAACGGCAAGAACTGGCCGCCGATGCCCAACGACGCCAACAAGGCGCTTCGGGCGATTCAAAACATGTACCTTTGGTACGGCGCTGTGCCGGCGCACTGGAACACCATGCAGATCCCGGACATGTCACAGAGCCGGGACCGGGATCGAGCTCTTGTAGATTTCGGCAAATGGTTTTTGCGAAGCGTGGTGCCCAAGATCGAGCGCGTCTACGTTCGTGAAGTTTGGAAGCAGTCCCAGGATCTTGTGAAGCAGTTCCGGGGTGGTAACGCGCCTCGCGATCCCAAAGCGGCTGTCATGCTGATGCGGAATTTCGAGAAGCGTCTCGTTGCTGATCGGTTCCAAGCCAAGCCTGCGGTTCAAGAAATCGTAGACCTCTTCTCGTGAGGCGTATAAGCCCCGCATGTCCCAAGATCCGCGCCTCAAAGCAGCCCATGATCGGCTCAAGCAGATCCGCCAGCGCACGGATCTTTCACTGAAGCCCACGCCGCTCCTCAAGACGACCTTCACGGGGTTCGACGGCGAAGAGAAGCCTTTCAAGCTTCGGTACTACCAGGTGCAGGGTGTCCTCCATCTGGTGGCGATGAACCGGTTCCTGCTCGGTGACGACACCGGAATCGGGAAGTGCTGCGTTGGAAGTACTTTGATTCGGACTTCGCGTGGCTTGATCCCGATCAAGGATCTCAACCCTGGCATTGATGAGCCCGACACCTTCGCTCCCATGAGTGAAGATCTCCAGGTCGATTTCGGGAAAAGTCAGTGCGACATCGGTCGTTTCTACTACGGGGGAGAAAAACCCACCATCAGAGTCGTGACGCGATGTGGGTACGAAGTGGAGGGGTCTCAGATCCATCCTGTCATGGTGCGACGTGATGGGGTGGACCAGTGGGTGCGTCTTCGGGATCTTCAAGAAGGAGATTTTGTGGCCGTGGATCGGGACCCTGGATCGACGGCGATGGTGGAGGGCAGGTCTGAGCCGGCTCTACCTTCTCCGGGACATGGCGCTTCTAACGAAAAGAAACACCAGATTCCTGTGAAAATGTCTCCGGAGCTGGCTCGGTTCCTGGGTTATCTGGTGGCCGAGAGTTGGTTCAGCCGTCACGATTTTTTCAGCCCGAGTCAACATGCTGAACGGAACCCCGAGGTTTACGCGGACATGGCAGACCTTGCGGCCCAAGTTTTTGGGATCGAGATGCGCTCAACAGATGTTGGGTTCGTGCTGTCGAGTACTCAGGTCATCCGGTTTCTCCGCTCCATTGGAGTGGTGCCCGGTGTGGCCAAGGACAAAGAAGTGCCGTGGTCCGTTCTTCAAAGTTCGCCGGCCTCCATGCGGCAATTCCTTCGGGGGTATCTTGATGCGGAAGGACATGCCAACGGTTTGGGTTTGGAGGTGAGCTCGGCATCGGAGACACTTCTGCGTCAGATCCAGGTGATGCTGCTGACCTTTGGAATCGTGACGAGCAGGCTGCCAAAAATGGTTGAGGGGTACGACCACGTCTACTGGCGTCTTCAAATTCAGGGAGACGACGTTCGTCGCCTCATGCGTGAAATTGGCCTGGTTTCTCGCCGCAAGATCTCGGCCCTGGCCTCTTTGGTCGAGAAAAATAGCAACCCGAATTTCGATGTGGTCCCCTACGCCAAAGCGGAGATCGAAGACCTTCGCGCCGAAATTTACGCCCGCGCTGGACGTCACGGTTACAAAGGTGAAGGGATTGCCAAGAAGTGGGGGTCAGCGTTCTACAACACGCTGGGCCACATCCGAGCCGGTCGCCGCAATCCAACGTACCAGTACTTGAAGCGTGCTTTGGAGATTGCCCGCGAAGTGGGGATTTCGGAGCTTAACCCGGCGTACGCGGCGGTTCAGGAAATTTTAGAACGCCGGTGGTTCTACGATCCAGTCGTAACCCTCGAGGATGGTTGGGCAGAAGTGTTCGATTTGGAGGTGCGTGATCCTCGACACGCCTTTGTGGGTAACGGGCTCGTCAATCACAACACGATTCAGAGCATCGCGTCCCTGTGTTTCGTGTGGGCCAAGCAGCCCGACGCGAAGGCCGTCATCCTGACCAACAAGTCGGTCGTCGGTCAGTGGGCACTCGAGTTCGAGAAGTTCTGCACGCCAGACCAGATCAACGTCATCACCTGTGTCGGCACCCCGGCCAAGCGCGAGAAGATCTACAAGGAGTTCGAGTCAGCCAAGGGGCCGACCGTCCTCATCATGGGGTACGCGACAGCACGTCGGGATATCAAGTTCCTCCAGCACTGGAAGGACTTCGTGCTCGTGTGTGACGAGGCCACTGCATTCAAGAACCCGAGCACGCAGACGTACAAGGTGGTGCGCCATCTGTCTCGGAACGCGAGCCGGTTCTGGGCGCTCACCGCAACCCTGATCAAGAACAACCTAATCGAGGGCTACGGCATCTACTCGCTGCTCGTCCCCGGGCTCTTTCCGAGCTCGAAGGGCAAGTTCATGAACGAGTACTGTCTCACGCGCTTGCAGCCCATCCCGGGCTCGCGCCGGCAAATCCCGGTCATCATCGGATACCGCAAGGACCAGATCGCGCGGTTCAAGGACAAGATCGACCCCTACTTCTTGGCACGTGCGAAGTTCGATGTGGCCAAGGAGCTCCCGGTGCTCCAGATCGACACGCATCACTGCGGCATGACGAAAGCGCAGGAGGCCAAGTACCGTGAAGCGCTCGAGGGTTTGCTGGAGAAGGATCGCACGGACGAGGAGGTCGAGACCACGAAGCTGACTTCGTTGATCTACTGCCAGCAGATCGTGGACCACCCCGAGCTCGTGGATTGCGAGGGTGACAGCGACAAGATGAAGGAGCTTTTCGAGATCCTTACCGAGGGGGATCTCGCGGACGAGAAGGTCATCGTTTTCAGTCGTTTCCGCAAGATGATCGACAAACTCGAGGAAGTCGCGCACAGCAAGAAGTACAAACTCAAGACCGTCCGTATCACTGGCGACGAGGACGAAAATCAGCGCAAGGCGGCGATGCAGGAGTTCCAGAAACCGGACTCCGACGTGCGCATTTGCTGGATCACGGACGCTGCCAAGGAGGGGATCAACCTCCAGGCGGCCAAGGCGCTCATCTTCTACGACAGCCCCTGGTCGGCCGGAGACTACCTTCAGATTCTCGGCCGCATGATTCGCATCGGGTCAGACCATGACCGTTGCTATGCGATCCACCTCGTGGCACGTGGCACCATCGACGCCAAGGTGATGAGCGTCCTTCGTACAAAGATGAAGCTGATCGAGTCGGTCATGGGCAAACGCCTCAAGGGCGAAGGTATGAGCGATGTGACGGTGTCTTCGGACAACAGCATCGATGACATCTTCGCGGCCCTCCAAGCGGACGCTCGCAAGTACGCTTGAGAAGGGTAAAAGGGTTGTGAGCCGAGAGTACGCCGACCCCAACTGCCCGGACTGTGGCGGGTTGGGTTTTATCTACGGTGAGTCCATGCTCGATGGTGGTCGCTCGTGCCACTGCATGATGGATGCACTGAAGCTCCAGAACATGGAGAGGATGTGGAAGTCACTGTCCGCAGCGCGGGAGATTCCTGGGCTGCGTGAGCGTCCTCCACTGAAACCCCTCGTTGGCCACAACGTTTGGATTACGTCGAAAGACGTGGTGTTCCGCGCGCACCTCAAAGCGTTGGCTTTTTCGAAGTCAACGATGTGGGACGCTCGAGTCATTACGGACAAAGACCTGCCGGACGCTTGGCTCAAGACCGCTAAGGCGCAGGGGCACAAGATCTATCAGTCGGAGATCGAAAACCATGACAACCAGTTCATGGCGATGGATATCGCCGAGTTGGTTGAGCCTCCTGAGCTGCTCATCCTCAAGTTGGGCGTGATGCAAACGCCCAACAAGGAGCTCTATTCCTGTGTGCTCGAGACGGTGACGACCCGGATGCACATCGGGAAACCTACATGGATCATCGACCAGCTTGACCAGCGGATCGATGACATGTCGCACCGTGCGTACAGCGAAAAGCTCGAGAGCATCTTGAGCCACTGGTGGCACATCGGCCTTGCCGGTGTGCATGTGAAAGTGCTCAGCGGTCCTGCGGTCGAAGAAGAGCCGGAGATGGTTTCGGATATGTCTCCGGACGATTTGCTCGAAACGGAGCCCGAGGCCGAAACGAAGATCGATAATGCGCTGAGTGATCTTGACGAGGAAGAGGGTGCAGAGGGTGAGGACAGTGCCGCCACTACTGCCGCCGAGGAAGAGGAGTACGAGGAAGAGGAGTACGAGGAAGAGGACGAGCCCGATCCCATGCTTGCGGCGTTGATGGCTAACGAAGAGAAGGCGGCTGAAAAAGAGCGCTACGGGTCCAAAAAGAAGAAACGGAGCTGGGGTGCGAAGAAAGGATTTCGCAAGTGAAGAACCTTCTTCGGTCCTGTTTTGTGGCTGACCCGACGACGGATCAGCCTGAGCTCTTTGCCCAAAACTATCACGCGCTCGTCGAGAGCGGCCTTGGGTTCGATACCCCCGAGGACAACATCATCTGGAAGTTCATCACGGACTTCTTCAAGTCCCACGGGCACGTGCCCGAGGTTCAAACGGTGCGCTCTCACTTCACGACCGTCCACGAGGTGGATGTCGTGGACCGCATCGAACGTGTGGCGCAGCTCAAGCCTCGCACGCGAGGTGACTTCCTCACCTATCTCGAGGAGAAAGCGACCGACCGCCGCAACCGCATCGTCATGGACCTCGCCAAAGAGATGGCGCAGATCGTCCAGACGGGCATCGAAGTCAAGGATACCAAGGGGCAATCTACAAAACTCCAAGGCGCCATCGATGCGATGCGTCACGCTCTTGACCGAAGCCACGACATCATCGCGCCTACCTTGGGGTCGAAGTTGTCCGGCAACCTTATGCAGGACGAGGACGATTTCCTCGACCGCTACGACCGTATCAAGGCGGATCCTCTCTACGGCATCGGTCAGATGTGCGGCATCAGTCAGATCGACTCGGTGCTCAAGGGTGCCAAGAAGTATGAGCTCTGGCTGCACACCGCATACACCGGCGGCCTCAAGTCTACCTTCGCCCTTCACTGGGCCTACGTGCAAGCCATCTACTACCGCTCGAGTTCCGTCTACTTCTCGATCGAGATGCCCTACGTGCAGGTGCGCAACTTGATCTACACGATGCACTCGGCGCATGAGAAGTTCCGGGACGTTCGGAAGCAGCTTGGCATCGACTACATCGGTCTCGACTATGACAAAATCAAGACCGCGACACTCAGCCCTGCCGAAGAACAGTTCCTGCGTGAATATGTCGTCCCCGACTTCAACAAGAAGACTACGGTGCCGGCGACAGGGCCTGCTGCGGTGCAGGCAGAGGACTACGGTGACATCCACATCCGTAACAAGAACCCGGACAAGCGGGATTTCACGATTGACGACCTTCAATCGCAGGCCGAGCTCGTGTTCGCCAAGACTCCGTTCTCGACCATCTTCGTGGATCACCTTGGTCTGATGGATGCCCGTGGTCGGTACAGCAGCACCACCGACAAGCTCAACGAGGTCATGAAGGACCTCAAGCAGGTGGCGATGGGTTTCAACCGAGGCATGGGCATCGCCGTCGTTGGGCTTTTTCAGATCAGTCGTGAGGGTTACCGATCGGCCGAGAAGAACGGCGGCCGGTACAACCTCACTCACCTCAGCTACGCGAACGAGGCCGAGCGCTCCTCGGACATCGTCACATCGTCCTGGGTGGACGACGAACTTCGCAAGCTCAACCGCGCGATCTTCCAGTGCCTCAAGTCGCGCGACCAAAAGCCCTTCGATCGCGTCCCTGTGCGGGTAGAATTCCCTTGCCGGCGTCTGCTCACTGACAACACCAGTATCGAGGAAATCGATCAGAAGGTGAAGGACGCGAAGGGCGGTGAGGACGATGAGAAGCAGAAGTGGAAGAAGAAAAGCAAGCAGCCTGTCCCTGACCTGGGGTTGAATGACTGACATGAAACGCTACGTATGGCTGATGCTGGGAGACTGTCGCGAGCGGCTTGAAGAGCTCGAGGACGGGTCGGTGGCCGCCTTTGTTTGCGATCCTCCTTACGACCTCACGCAGTCCTCGGGCAAGGGGTTCATGGGGAAGGAGTGGGATGCGACCGGAATTGCTTTCGATGTGAAGTTCTGGGACCTGGTCAAGTCCAAGCTCCGACCCGACGGCATCATCAAAGCTTTTGGAGGGACCCGCACGTTCCACAAGATGGTGCGAGCCGTGAAGCAAGCTCAGTTTGAGGATGTGCGACTCGAGGCATGGGTCTACGGGTGCCTTGATGAGTCTTCTGAAATCTTGACTGAGATGGGGTGGAAACTCGGAACTCAGGTGCAACAGGGTGAACGTGTTATGTGCTGGGACCCCAACACGGAGGTCCTCACACTGATGCCCGTGGAAGAGAAAACGCTCGCGCCCTTTGACGGTGAAATGGTGTGTTTCGTGAACGACAACACGGACCAGATGCTCACGCCGAACCACCGGGTCTACAAACGAAGCCGTATCCGGCAGGTGCAGGATGGTATCCGTGTGGCTTTTTTTGAGCCTAGCTGGTCGGTGGTAGAAGCCGCAGAGATCAACAGATGGAACCCCATTAATCTTCCTTTATCGGGGTACCACGAAGGTCCGGGTCTTGATGAGACCCCGCACTACGCCGAACTTCTCGCGTGGATCTGGACCGAAGGTGGGTTCGACCAAATTGGAAACGGGGTTCGTATCTACCAGAGCACTCGCGTCGGAGGTGAAGGTCACGAACACGTGGACATGATCGATACTCTCCTGAAACGGCTCGTGCCCGGACACAAGCATTACACCCGGGAGCGCAGCTATCGCGGGCGCCCTTACGTCGAGCACACGTGGTTCTTTACGGGTGACGTGGCCGATCGTGTGCGCAAGGACCTTCCCAATAAACACCCCACCTATGACCTGCTCTGGCGCATGACCCTGGAGGAGAAAGACGTGTTCATGTGGACGGCCCTGTGCGGGGATGGGTCCGAAGTCAACAAGCAGTTCTATCAAAAAGATCCAGCAGACCGGGAGTGGTATCAAACCCTCGTCCACATGATGGGCTGGCAGGCACGTATCAATGACAAGAAGAACTGTGTGAGTCTCCATGAGAACCCACAGACACAGCTTCAGCGGCGTCACCTTACTAAACACGATCGGCAACGATACGTAGGAAATGTGTGGTGTGTGCGCGTTCCGACGGGTGCTTTCGTCGCTCGGCGTAATGGTCGTATTTTCATCACCGGCAACAGCGGCTTCCCAAAATCCACGAACATCTCGAAGCGTATCGACAAGCAAGCCGGTGCCACACGAGAAGTCATCGGCCACAAGCGTGGGGTTGGAGGAGACAACCTCAACGATCTCGTGCGCGGCAAGAAGCATGTCCGCAAGACGACCGACGAAGGTGGCAAGGGCGTGGGTGCCTACGGCACAGGGGCCAAGCAGGTCGCGGTGGACGTGCCGATCACGGTGCCGGCGACGGAACTAGCCAAACTCTGGGACGGGTACGGCACTGCGCTCAAGCCCGCGTGGGAGCCCGTCGTTGTTGGGAGGAAGCCATCATGATGGAGGACGACAACCGCGTCTACTACTGCGCTCGTGGATCGTGGCGAGTGACTGACCCTGGCATTCCGCTTCACGTGCAGCCGGCTGACGGGTGGCCTCCCATTCCAGGCGGCATCGTCCAAAACTCCGAGATCATCGTTTGGCGCGGCAAAGTTTTGAAAGACCTGTGGAACCGCTACAACCGGGCTGAGTTCCTTGAGGGCATCAAGGGGCTATGAGGGTCGTCACCGTCAGTCGCAAGCCGTGTCGAGGCGGGACGACGCACAATGTCGTCGAGTACGAGGCTGGGGCGTTGAACATCGATGGCTCAAGGCTGCGCCCTGGCAAAGGTGGATCACGTCAAGGGGAAGAGAGCCAGGCGCGTCGGTACACCGAGCGTGGGAGTACCAACTTCGCTGCAACCCCCGGGCCTCGCGGCGGTGACCGACGGGGTCGTTGGCCCGCGAACGCGATCCTTATGCACCGACCTGGGTGTCAACTTCGAGGAACGCGAACAATCGGGGGCTATAGTATCAACCGTTTCGTCGATGGGGCCAAACCTTTCGGTGGGGGGGCTGGTCATGAGTTCGAGACCGAAGTGTTCCCGGATGAGGAGCTCCTCATGTGGGAGTGCGCCGAAGGGTGCCCGCACACGGTCTTGGGCCCCCTCGAGGGTCGGTATTTCAAACAAGCGCAGAGGAACACCATGAACGATCTCCCCGAGGAGCTCTGGGACTACCTGTATACGCTCATCGCTCCGCCGCCCGGCTGCGAACCCGTGCTCATCGTCGGAGACAGTCTCGAGGACGTGGGCTTCTCTGAGTACGACGACAGCACCGTGCACGGGGTGGTGACGGTGGGCGACCCTGGACCCTACATGAAAGAGCTCGACCGAGTGCTTCGTCCGGGAGCGCACCTCCTTCTCATCTCTCCTGAAGATGAGCCCACGGGTTACGCGGGTGCGTGCTCCGTCGAGGACTTCGGGTACGAGATCCGAGACGCGGTGGCGCTGCTCGATCAGCCGGATGACTTCTACTACGTCGCCAAGCCCTCGGGTAAGGAACGGCACGCGGGAGTCGAACAGCATGAGGATGAAGCCACGGGTCGGTTCGTGCAGAACAGCCACGAGACGGTCAAGCCTGTTGGGGTGATGCAAGCACTCCTGCAAAACCTCCCAACGGATCAAGGTCCGGTGGTCGATCCTTTCCTGGGCTCTGGGACGACGGGTATCGCGGCCCTGCACACGAAGCACGATTTCATCGGCATCGAGCAGAGCGAGAGCTACTTGACTATCGCGGACCAGCGAGTGCGGCATTGGGACCGCGCTGTGTGTGCTTGGGATGGGGTCGAGATTGTCTCCGACGTGAAGGCTGAAGAAGAGGACGAAGGCCCCATCGGGGTCGAGGACTTGTTCGAGCTCTGATGCGCGTTATCACCATCGCTCGAAAGCCCTTCAAGGGGAGCACCACGAGGAACGTCGTGGAGTACGAAGCGGGTGCGCTCAACATTGATGCCGCCCGCATCGGGGACAAGAAGAGATGGCCTCCGAACGTGATGTTGACGCACCGTGATGGGTGCAAGATCGTTGGCGAACGGAAGGTCCCCACTGGGACGGCGCACCGAGAGAACAGCGGCGGCCGGACTATCTTCTCGGAGACCGAGAAGAAGACGATGCCCAACATGACCTACGCCGATGAGGATGGCATGGGGACCATCCCCGACTGGGAGTGCGAGCCTGAGTGTCCAGTGGCGTCCCTGGACCGCCAGAGCGGCGAGCTCACGAGCGGCACAGGGGCCGTGAAGCGTTCGAGCTCGAAGGACCAAGGGGGCAACCGGGCGTCGGCCTACGGGGCCGAGAGCCGCCCAGAGGGCACACCTGTGGTCACCTACGGGGACACCGGGGGCGCCTCTCGGTTCTTTCGGCAATTTGGCGGGGATCAGTCCGAATAGGCTCCTCTGGCACCTCCTACGGCCTGTTCTACGTTTCGTAAAAATATGGGTAGAAAAGGTGTGAGCTACACTGAACTCTTCCCCGTGGGCGCCGATGGCGACATCCATCAAGTCTTCCAGATCTCTAACTCTTGGGGCGGTGGCATGGCCGTGTGGATGGCGCTCTCGGCCAAGTACGTCCCCGAGTACGGTGACGGCACTGGCGGCATGATGGAGGGCTACAAGAAGCTCTTCGATCTGCTCAAGACCGATCGCCTCAACTCCTGGGAGCGCATCGTGCTCTTGACGACCTGTGATGGCGCGATGGTGAAGGCCGAGAACTTCGCCAAGGTGGCCGAGGCGATGGAAACTTTCTTCGCCGAGTACAAGCCTGCGCTCGAAGGTCGTGTCTTCCACCTCGACCGGCAGGCCAACTACCTTCGCAAGCTCGACGGGGAGCGCGAGGAGAAGGGTTGGCGCGCCGTGGGGTGGAACCAGACCTCCGTGAACGGCAACTGCCCCTGGTATGGAAGCTACGACGATGATGAGAATCACACGCCCTACAACCTCGACAAGCAGGACACGCACTGGTGGGTCATGGACGACGCGGAGAAGTCGTCAGTGAAGGAGAGTCCACCAGAACATGTCGGAGTCTGACTACCCGTACAAATTCGTCGAGGCGCTGGACAAGGTCTTTGGTGCCGAGCGAACCGACCGGGCTCTCGAGAAAGAACAGCCCGTTGTCGAGATGCTCTTCAGCCTGTGGCAACAGGCCGCTCGTACCGAGCGGCTCCAGGTCTTCGACTACCTGCGGTCGGAGGACCTGTTCAACGCCTGCGAGGACCAGGAATGGCTCACCAAGGTATCGTGGACCATCGGTAACGGGTCTTACCTGACGACACCCAACTTGTCCGATCCTGTGGAAGAGTGACGTTTCCGCGCAAAAAGCGCGGAGGCCAGAACAGCGACCAACCGCCTTTTCGGCGATTTCTGCCCCTGGCTGTGTAAAACGGTCGGGGAGTCCGTGCATCTGATAGCCATGAGCGACCGTGAGATTCAAGACCTTGTAGAGCAGCTCCAGCAGGCCCGAGACGCCTACTACAACGACGCCCCGGTGATGTCGGACGCCGAGTACGACGCGCTCGAGGATGAGCTCCGGGAGCTGGACCCCAAGAACGCTTTCTTCAAGCAGGTCGGTGCCAAGACCAAGACGACCAAGTGGAAGAAGGTCAAGCACGGCGCTCCGATGGGCTCCCTCCTCAAGGTCCAGAACCAGGAAGAGTTCGACAAGTGGGCCAAGGACACCGAAGACAAGATCGCCAAGGGCGAGCGTGCCGGTGATCTCGAGGAGGCCAAGCGCGATCTCGTCGTCAGCGAGAAGCTCGACGGTATCAGCATCAGTCTCAAGTACGAGAAGGGCAAGCTGGTCCAGGCGGTCACTCGCGGCGACGGTGAGACGGGCGAGGACATCACCCGCAACGTCCTGCTGATGAAGGGCGTCGTCAAGGATGCCCGTGACCTGACGGGTTTCATCCGTGGCGAGATCATCCTCAAGAAGTCCGACCACCAGAAGCACGTTCCGGAGTACAAGAACCCGCGCAACGCAGCCAGCGGCATCGCCAAGCGCGAGTCCGATGCCGATCCGTGCAAGCACCTCACCGTGGTCTGCTACCAGGTGCTCTCCCGGCAGCATCCGATCACGGCCAAGAGCGTCGAGTTCAAGCTGCTCAAGGCGCTGGGCTTCACGGTGCCCAACTGGAAGCGTGTCAAGCCCTCGGGCGTGGCTTCCATGTACCAGGACTACATCAACACCACCCGTGCCGGCCTCGACTACGAGATCGACGGTCTGGTGGTCGAGCACGACGACCTCACGGTCATGGAGCACCTGGGCGAGCACGACGGTCGGCCCAAGGGTGCTCGTGCGTTCAAGTTCCCCCACGAGAAGCAGCCGACTCGCCTCCGCGAGATCGTGTGGCAGGTGGGCAACTCCGGCCGCGTGACGCCGGTGGCCTACTTCGACACCGTGGAGCTCGCGGGTGCCTCCGTGAGTCAGGCGTCGCTGCACAACGTCAGCAACATCCACCGGCTCGCGGCCGACAGCCCGCAGAAGCTGATGGGCCTCAGCGACAAGATCCTGGTGTCCCGTCGCAACGACGTGATCCCCTACGTCGAGAAGGTCCTGACGCCTTCCAAGAACGCCCGCTTCGCCGTGCCCCACGATTGCCCCTCCTGTGGCAACCGCCTCAAGATGAAGGGCGAGTACCTGCTGTGCGACAACAGTGCTCGCTGCCCGGCACAGCAGAGCGGCGCCATCAAGCGCTGGGTCAAGAAGCTCGACATCAAGGACTGGGGCGACACTCTCATCGAGGCCCTGTGTGAGAACGGCATGGTCAAGTCCGTGTCCGACCTCTACGGGCTCGACGAGGACAAGCTCGCCGCCGTCACGCTCTCCGGCAAGAAGGTCGGCAAGAGCACCGCCAAGAAGGTCATGAAGAATCTTCGGGCGAAAATGGAGCTCCGCGTACATGAGTTTGTAGGAGCCCTGGGCATCGACCTGTGGGGACAGTCCATGTGCAAGTTCATCGTAGACGCAGGCATCGACACGCTCGAGAAGATGGAGGACGCCTCCGTGGGCGACATCGCTCAAGTCCCGGGTGTGGGTGAGACGAAGGCGGTCGCCTTCGTAGACGGTTTCCGTCGCCGCAAGAAGGTCATCGACGATCTCTTGGCGGCCGGCGTCAAGGTCAAGGCTCCCGTGTCTGGAGGCAAGCTGGCGGGTCTCTCGTTCTGCTTCACCGGCATCCGAGACAAGGCGTTCGCGGCCGAGATCGAGGACGCTGGGGGTGCCGTCAAGGGCAGTGTCGGGAAGGGGCTGACCTACCTCGTCGCCAAGGACCCCAAGAGCACCAGCGGGAAGGCCAAGAAGGCTCGAGACCTGGGTGTCGAGGTGATCAGCCTCGAGGAAGCGAAGGCGCTGCTGTGAGCGTGGCCGGTTTTTTCTGCGGCCTCCTGTGGAGTCTGGGGACGGGCCATGTGCTCTTCCTGGTGCAGCGCTACTGAGACCTGTGGGTCGAGGATTACATGCGCCGGGAACGCGCGGAGGCCAAGCGTTTGGGGCTCCCTGAACCCGAATTTGGAATGCTGTTCGAGTAGAGGATAGTCAGATGAGCAACACGAACCACAAGCACATCTCCGAGGACCTTCGTTGGTTTGCGGAGTACCGCAAGCTACGAGAGTGGTGTCTGACCGAAGGTGACGAGGTCCTCTCCGCTCGGTGTGATGGTCCGGGGCCCTACAAGAAGATCGTCCGAGAGGTCCAGGACGATCGCTTCACCAAGATCACGGTCGAGTGTGGTGTCGAGACCGAAGCCCTGGAAATCGGTATCCAATACTGGACCGAGGGCTACAAAGACACGAAGCCCCACCTCGTCAACAACCCGGCCATCATGGTGATGGAGGACGGTCGTGTGATCCGCACGCACGGAGACTTCAGCCGCGTGCTTGCATGGCTCGAGACGGTGGTGGTGTTGTGAGCAACCTGCCGACCAAATACGAGCGGGGAGAGCTCGACCGCCCGGACAAGCTCTACCGAGACCTCGAGAGCGGCAAGCTGGGTGGTGTGTGCTCGGGTATCGCCATCCGTACCGGCACCCCGACGGTCGTGTGGCGCCTCGCTTTCATCTTCACGACGCTCATGTGGGGCGTTGGGCTTCCCCTCTACGCCATCCTCTGGATGATCATGGACAAGCCTCCGAAGCAGCCCACGCGATCCCAGCGGGCACTACCCGATGACCTGTCTCCCGATGATCGTGAGATCTGGGAGGCTGTGAAGGGTGACATGGAGTCGCTAGATTTGAGGAACGACTGATGACGGAACGAAGCTGTGGGAAGTGCAAGGTGTGCTGCACCATCATGAAGGTTGAGGAGCTCGGCAAACCTCGAGGGACGACCTGCGAGATGCTCGGCGCCGAGGGGTGCAGCGTCTACAATCAGCGTCCGTCCTCGTGTCGCGCCTTCGAGTGCCTGTGGCTCAAGGGGTTCGGCAGCAATGGGCACCGTCCTGATCGCAGCAACGTCCTCGTGCACGCGGAGGACAGCCCCGAGCTCGGGAACATCATCGTGGTCAACGAGACGAAGCTGGGCGGTTACCGGAACCCCAAGGCCAAGCAGGTGATGAAGAAGCTGCGCCAGAGCGGCCTCGACCTCTACATCTGCCACGCCGATGGGAGCCGTACTCTCCAAGGCTCTGGCGCGTTCATGACCAAGGCTCAAGCGCTCGTGGATCGCCTCGACGAAGAGCGTCGCTCCAAGGTGCGGCTCAAGGTGCTGGCGTCGTGACCGAGGACTACATCGCTCTGGCGAACTGCAAACGTGGGCACATCTATCGTGTCCGGTCTCGCAACTTGGCTTTCGGGCTGTTCGTTCCTGAGAAAGAAAACGGGTTCATCGGTATCCGCGAGAAGTTTGGACGCCTGTTCCTCTTCACGGAGCATCACTGGGATAACGGCCCTCCCCACGGGACGGTGCGCCCGGTGGAAGACCTCGGCCCCATCGAAGACTCCACGGTTCCTTTCCGAGAGAGCGAGCCTACGACTTGCGACCGTTGTGGTGCACTCGTCGAGTATCGTAAAGTCGAAGGGGGTCGGAAGTTGGAGGATGGAACGGTAGTGCCCGGGAAGTGGGAGCACCTGAGCGGGGACGGCTCGTGCGAGAAAATCTACCCCGTGAGCCGCAACAACAAGCGACTATTCAAGCTGCTCGAGAAGATCGAAGCAGACTACAAGGAGACGTGATGGCCAAGAAGAAGCTCGAAGTTCCGGTCAAAGACCTCCAGTACGTCGTCGCCCTTTTTGGGGGTGGTGACCTCGTCGCGTCGCTCATGACCAAAGAGACCTGGGATTCTTGGAGCGACGAAGAAGACGCGATGCAATTCGTGGACAACATCCCGGCCGGTCAGAAGCTGGAATTCCAAGACATCCACAAGCTCGTGAACTTCTGCACCGAGAACGGGATCAAGCTCAAAAACGGTTTCATCGACCACATGTACTGAAGGGATCGCGTTCGTGAAAATACAATGGACGCTGCCCCGCCTATAGCGCGCCCTCCTGTGTGGCTTCCTTTCTGACTGTTGGGCGCCGCCCTCCGAGGGAGTACAAGAGGGGGATGAAACTCGCCGACGCCTACCAGAAGCTCCAATGGGGTGAGCCGCTGGCCTACGAGCGATCCGCACTCGGGAGGGGGCCTACACCGGCGTTTCCTCGGGGTATTGGTACGTCGGCTCACATGCTGATCGAGCTCTACCTCGACATGCACGAGGACCAGCGCAATCCACTCCACGCACCTGCGCAGTTCCTGGTTCTGTGTCTGTCACCGGACCAAGCGAGGTACCTCCGTGAATGGTTGAACCGGATCGATCTGCATCTGGATCTCAACGTGGATCTCGAGCGTGTACGGTTTTGGCCTCATGACCGTGATGCGGAACGACTTCGAGGTCACGTTTGGTATTCATGGGCCGTCTTCTGTGACCACGCGGTGAAAGAAGTCGAAGGGTGGGAAGCGGATCGCAACACGGGACCTTACGGGCTCGTCCGTCGCGTCGTTCCTTCCGGCGAAAACTGGAGGGCCTTCGACCGTGATGGTCGTTTCCTTGGTGTCCTGACCAACAACGGTAAGAACGAGCTTATCGACCGGGCGACATGCCCCATCACTGTTGAAGGGCCAAGCACTACGACGTACGCGGCTACGGATCTCAGTGATATCCTTCGCCTGCTTCGTGTACGAGAGGCGTTCAAGCGATGAGCTTCGAACGGATGCGGGCTCGAGCTGAGCGCGTCAAACAGGAGTGTGATCTCGGGCAGCTCTTGCAGGAGTACGGCTACGCTGTCGTACCCGACCGTCACCGTGAGCAGCAGTTTGCCTGCGACTTGCACGGTGTCGATAACAAGCCTTCCGCCCGCCTGTACGGGCACAACAACACGACCTACTGCTGGGTGTGTCAGAAGACCCGTGATCCGATCTCCTACGTGATGGAGAAGGAGCTGGTCAATTTTCGTGAGGCCATCGAGCGGCTCGAGGAAAAGCTTGGGCTTCCACCGCTGCCCTGGTCCGACGAAGAGAACAAGCCGGTCAACGTCGCCAATGAGATCGAGGCGATGGAGATACAGACCGCGAGCTTCGAGCGTGAGAAGGAGCGGGTGGGCAAGTTCCTCCAGAGCTTGACCTCGGATCGAGATTTGAACGCCACGACGTTGCTCTCTTTGTGGGAGGTCTACGACCGTATCGACTACGGTGTAGCCCGACAAAACTGGCCTGAAAAGAAAGGCGCTGTTGCCATGCTCAAACTGCTTGAGCGGGCCAAAGACAAATGCAAGGAGATGTCGTGAGGGGCAAAGGGCCACGCACTTTCGACAACCCCCTCGACGGTCTCCGATACGCCATGATCGATGACCCCGTGCGGTTCCGTCGAGTGCCTGTGCTCTACCCCCTTCCGCTTCCTCACGAACCGTGGGGCGCCATGCTCCCTTTGAAGGGAACGAGTTGGGGTGAGCAGGTTCCTACGGTAACCGGTGAGGCGCTTTCCCATGCCCTGCATGGGCACCCGGACATGCTTCTTGAAATGTTGGGGCGTCCGCCAAAAGGTCGTCCCTTGCGTTTGACGATGGAGGATCGCATGTGCCTCGAGGCGCAGCAGGGCTCGTGTGAACTGGCGGGATCTCATTGCACCCCGGGGTCAGGCAAGCTCCCAGAGTGCTACCTGGCACCCTGCGAAGATCGCACGCTTAGACAGATTGCGGTTGCTGTCGGGCAAGCGTGGGACGAAGGCCGGTACGTTTTCGTGGTGAAGGGTCCCGAGTTCACGCTTCGTTGAATTCTGGGGCGTAGAACCCCGGAGCGAGGCACGAATGAACTTTCTGGACTCTCTGGAAGAAGCAACCCGCCCAGACATCACCAAGAAACCTTGGATGAACAACGTGACGATGGAGCTCGTCACGGCCGAGACCATCGAACGTGTGATCGACGAGTGCATCGAAGCTGGCCTCTATGCGCTCGACCTCGAAACGACGGGCCTCGACAATCGCTACTTCCCCGAGATGGGGGGCACGAAGGACAAGATCGTCGGCGCGTGTCTCAGTCCGGACGGCAAGCGGGGCTACTACATCCCCGTCCGTCACATGAAAGGTGAGAAGCACAACCTGCCGCTCTCCCTCTTCAACAAAGAGATGGCTCGACTCATCGAATCCGAAGCCACAGCCATCTTCCACAACGCCAAATTTGACCAGGAGTTTCTCCAGCACAACCCCGGTACGACTTTGGGTGTCTGGGACGACCCGCTCAAATTTGAGGACACACTCATTCTCGCATGGCTTCGTAACACTCGTGAACGCAATAAGGGGTTGAAGCACCTGAGCAAGGTGGAGCTCGACAAGGAGATGATCGAGCTCGAAGACCTCTTCGGCAAGGACGAGGTCAAGAAGCGCAAGGGCAAGATCAACTTCGCCGAGCTCGACCCGTCCTGGGACCCGTGTATCTGGTACGCCTGCTCCGATGCCATCTGCACCTACCAGCTCTTCAAAGTCCTACAGCCGCAGGTGGTGATGCCGGAGGGCAACCGAGCTCGAGGGCAGGAAGTCGTCTACCGTCTGGAAAAGATGTGCCTGCCGGCGACTCGGTGGATGGAGCGTTGCCGTGTCTGGATCGATCCGAAGAAGGTCAACGAGCTGATCCAGATCGGGCAGATCGAGTACTTCGAGTGCATCACCGAGGTCTACGACTTTTGCAACAAGACCCTCGGCCGCAACATCGAGCCCGGATGGGTGCGTCTCCTTCGGGACAATTTCATCCCCGACGACGCCACCTTCCCGATCAACAAACAGATCGAAGACCTGCGTGGCGAAGCTCTGCGCAAGAAGATGGACGATCTCGACACCGACGGTCACTACGTCAAGACCGCCAGCTGTCACGCCGAGAAGTACGACATCCTCAGCCGCGAGCAGCTTGGCTACCTGTTCGAAGAGCTCAAGATCCCCGACCTGCGCCGCACCGAGAAGTCCGAGCAGATCATGACGACGCAGTCGGAGATCGACCGGCTCAACGACAAGTACGGACACCGCTACCCGTTCCTTCCGAAGATCAAGCGCCTGGGTGAGCTTCAAAAGGCTCTTGGCACGTACTTGATTTCGCTGCACCGTGACGTGGGCCCTGACGGAACCCTGCGTGTCAACTACAACCAGCTCGGCACGGATACGGGTCGCTTCACGACGCCTTCCTCCAAGCGACCCGAGATCGATGGCGGCACGAAGTACCCGATGCACGGGACTCCGGCCACGTACCAGAAGAAGCGCCCCCAGTGTCTGCTCCGCATCCGTGAGGCCATCATGGTGCGTGACCCCGACTGGATCATGGCCGCTTGTTTTGCCAAGGGTAGTTTGGTTTCGACTGCTCGTGGTCTTATTCCAGTCGAAGACGTGACGGATACTGACCAAGTTCTCACCGAGAGCGGGTACAAACAGGTGAAATGGTCCGGCTACACCGGAACCAAGCCCACAGTTACAGTACGGACAAACAAAGGGTTCCATCTTCGCGTGACTCGAGACCACCGGATCCTTGTGGCCGGGGATGGTGGCTTTGAGTGGAAAGAAGCCGGGGACCTGGTCCCCGGCGACTGGGTGTGTCAAGCCACAGGAACAGCAAAAGGGGTTAGTTCGCAACTTCCCGATGTTCCTTGGTCGAAGAATGCTCGAGCCCGCGCCCAGGAGGAAAAGTACCCCCTTCGCGTGCCTCGGCACATGTCTGAAGACTTGGCAGAGTTTCTCGGGCGGTTCTTGGGAGACGGTTCGATCTCCCACGATAAAGGTGAGATGGTTGCGGTAAATCTTGCTTTGGGTAGTGACATTGATGCGGTGCTTCCCCATGTGAACCGAGCTGCTAAGTCTCTTTTCGATCGGGAGTTCACACATCGCGCAAACGGAGATGTGTCGATCAACTCTCGACCACTTTGTCGATGGCTCAATACTCTTACGGGTAAAGCGGCCACGGATGTACACGATCTGAGTGTGCCTGAGTGTGTTCTTCAAGGTGGGCCAGAGGTGACGGCTGCCTTTTTGCGTGGGCTTTTCGATGCTGACGGAAGTGTTAGCAACCGAGGAGGGGATGGGGTCCGTATCTGGATTTCTTCCAGCAGGATGGCACAGCAAGTTCAGCTTCTCCTGCTTCAGCATGGGGTTCAGGCCAAAAGGGTTTGGGTAGAGCGGGAAACAAATTTTGGCCGCGCCGAAGGGTGGGAGATGTCGATCACAGGGATTCGAAACCTGGAACGGTTCCGAGATCGGATCGGCATGGCAAGCCCCCGGAAAACCCTGGAACTCGATCTTTTGCTTCGTGCAGGACGCAACCGGGATATGACTGAATTCATCCCGTTGGGTTTGGCCAAAAAAGCTGTTGTGCGGCAGCGTCACGCTGAAACCAATCGGGTTCATTCCAATGGGCGTCGGAAAGGTCGTGTCAGCCGTGCGCTTTTGCAAGCCGCCCTCTCGTGTCCAGAAGACCTAGACGACGATTGGATGGAGATTCTTCTGGACGGCCCACTTCTGTTCGACACCGTTAAACAGGTCACGAACAGTGGCACTGTGGAAGTCTATGACGTATCCGTTCCAGACGGTCACCGGCTGCAAGTGAGCGGGATTCTGGCTCACAATTGTGACTTTGGTGGTGTTGAGCTCCGCATCGCTACCATCTTGTCGGGTGAGCCTAAGTGGCTGGCTGAGTATTTCCGGTGCAGCACCTGTGGCCACGAGTTCGATAGTGGCGACGGCACCTATACCCCGGAAGCACCTCCAGCCTATTGTCCCAAATGCGGTGACGACCGTATCGGTGACCTCCACACGCTCACGGCCATCACCTTCTACGGTGAGGAACGCATGGCAACGAAGGAGGGCAAGGGCCTGCGCCAGGGTGCGAAGTCGGCCAACTTTGCGATGGCTTATGGCGGTGGCCCGAGCGCCATCATGCGTGCCATCGAGGGCTGTTCCGACCAAGAAGCCGCACGGCACCACCGGACTTTCAACGAGACCTACGGGACGCTGAAGGCGTGGTGGGACCAGACCAAAAGCTTCGGTCGCAAGCACGGCTACGTGGCGACGGCCTTTGGTCGCCACTACCCGTTGCCGGATATTCGATTGCCGACGAGCCAGCGTGATGTGGCTCGAAGCCTCAAGGAGAAGTACGAGGCAAAGAAGGCAGCGGGGAAGGACGCGAAGCCTCCGACCGATGCGGACGTGCGTCGCTTCATGGAGTTCAACCGGAAGTTCAAGGCGAAGGCTGAGCGCAACGCGACTAACGGACCAATCCAAGGGTTGAGTGCCGACATCACCAAGCTGGCGATGGCGCTCATCTACCGTGAGGTGAAAAAGCGTGAGTGGTTCGACAAGGTTCGCATGATCATCACGATTCACGACGAGCTTGTTTTTGAGGTGCACAAGAGCGTCGCGGCTGAAGCTCTCGAGTTGTTCCAGCAGATCATGACTCGGAACAAGACCCTACTGAACCTCAAGTGGCGTGTGCCGTTGACCACGGACTGCGAGATTGGTCCTGACTGGACGGTCCCCTACGACCTCAAGGACTTCAAGTACAAGCGCGTACGTCCTGACGGGTTCCAGACTGACGAGAAGGGACGCCTGTTCCGGGACAAGGAGACAGGCAAGCTCAAGGCCAAGCAGTGGCCTGCCGAATACGTGAAAATCTTCGGGCCGGTCTACGGGTATGCGCCTGTTGTTGAAAACCTGACCGAAGAAGAAGGTAAAAAGTTCTTCGGTCCGGACTGGCAGCCTCTTCCGCTTACAGATAAGCCTTCTGAGCCCGAAACACCGCTGCTCGAAGCGGCGACTGCGCCTCAACCGCAGGAGACGGCCTCGGAGAAGCCACAGGAAGCTCCCTCAGCGTCTTTGGGCTCGTCGGCACCCGAGGCCCCCTCCGCACCCGAGGCCCTCCCACAACGGCTGTCTGTGGCTACCCTGGAGAAGGGAGAGACCTTCCAGTACCGCCTTCGTGAACTTGGTGTGGGTGTGGCGGAAAAACTGGCCCGAGTGATCGTACAGTGTCAGGGCAGGGGGTCTCATCCTCTGCACGTTATCGGACCCACGGGCGAGTCGGTTCTGTGGGAGGGGGCAACCATCCGGGTCAACCCCATCGAGTTCGAAACCGCAGCCAGCTACCACGGGATCTGACCAAATGCTGAAACCACTGACCGTCAACTATCAAGGCCGAGAGATCACTCTCGAGTGCACCCACAAGAAGACTTTTCCGCCGCCGCAGATGTACGGCTCGACGCCTGACGACATCGACAACCTGTGGAAGCAGGGGGCCATCGATCAGAACCAGCACCAGCACCTCAAGGTCTGGCAGGAAAACTGCGGGCTCATGGTGATGGGCCCGCGTTGTCTGGACTGCAAGCTGGCTCTCAAGCAGAACCCTCGACCGGGACGACCGCATGTCATCGAGACGGAGCCATGGCTCCCGGTCAAGCGTCAAATGCGATGGGACGACATGAAGACGGGCAAGCTCGCGCCCGAACCTCTTGCCGAACAAGAGACTCCTGTCGATCCCACTCCCACTGAGCCTGCTCGTCACGAGCCGGTGTCGAAGCAGGAGCTTGCCGAGAAGGCGATCGAGAGCGGCATCCTGGACTCCGAGCCGGATACTCCTCCGAGCACGGAGCCCACGGTCAAGCCGCTGACGGACGCACTCGAGAACCCGGACGAGTACATCGCCGAAGATCTCGACGCGGCCACCGCCGATTTGGGCTTGGAAGAGGATCCCGAGGAGGAAGAGGTCAAGGAAGCTCCTGGCCTTGCGGATGATCTTCTCGATGCCCTTGCGGAAGACTGATGCCCAAGAAACCCAAACGGCTCAAGCTCAGTCCCGAGGACCGAGTCATTGGGATGGCGCCCCGCGAAAAGCGGGATCTCTTTGCCGGGTGTAACGAGCCCGGCAAAGAGTGGTTCCGCCCGGACGCTCACGTTTTCGAGAAGACCTTCTGCCGTATCTGCAAGAACGCAGACTGTGTTCGTGCCAAGGGTTCCGTGAGTCCTTGGCACACTCGCATGGCGGAGCAGGTGGATTACTTGCTCAACGACCCCGAGTTTTCTGATCTCACAAGTGAGTATCACAGGCACATCGCCGAGCAAGCCTTCGAGGACATCGGCCATAAGATGATGCGCCTGGAGATCGCTCGACAACGTCAGGACTGGAGCATCCCCGACCAACCGACGGACGGCATCGACAAGGTCGCAGCTCCCGACACCACCGATCAGTTCGACGAGGCCGTCAAGAAGTTGGCCAAGGCCCGAGGCAAGGAAGAACCGAACCTCCCCCGTCCTGAAGGTGAAGACGCGCCGGCCCACTTCCAGCAACAAGACCCTCCTGCACCGGAGCCTGAGCCGGAAGAGGAGAGTCCCTACGAGTACGAGACGCAGTTCCCGAGCTCGGATGGCACTCGCAACTACCACGTCACCCTCGACAAGAACGGTAAGTGGGGCTGTGACTGCGACGGCTTCCGGTACACCAGCAAGTG